>Ga0137418_10000007_pt1 | contig 130239 bp, 120 predicted proteins | sample CZODoug3_1_2_16f_FD_122242 | JGI IMG/M metagenome (GOLD analysis project Ga0137418, IMG submission 122242) | Vadose zone soil fungal communities from Angelo Coast Range Reserve, California, USA - CZODoug3_1_2_16fungal (Hybrid Assembly) | ecosystem: Environmental > Terrestrial > Soil > Vadose...
GATCGACTGCAGCAGCTCGCGGATTCTCTCGTTCGGAATGCCGTCGGCCGCCGACTTCTCGAACACCGCCGCGAACGTACCCTTGACCGCTGCGCGGCCGTGCTCGCGCTCGAGTTCGCGCCGGTTGCGCATGTCGCGATTCTGTTCGGCGATCGCCAGCAGCTGGAACAGGATTCCCTGCGCCTGCAGCGTGCGGGCCAGCAGCCGCGGCGCCAGGTTCCCGGTCGTCGCTTCCCCGCGCAGCACCCGTGCCGCTTCGGGCTCATGGCACTCGACCACATCGGTCAGCAGGCGCGCAAGCAGCTCCCAGCGCGAGAAGCCGTCCGCCGGCGTTGCGCCGGGTGCAGTGACAGCCGGCTCTTCCGTGGCGGCGGCGCTCATGTGCGGGAATCCGGCGATCCGGAGCGGCCGCGGTTCAGGTGACCTTCGCCAGCGCCTTTGCGACCGATGATCCGAGCTCGGCGGCGCTCGGCGCCACCAGCAGGCCGTAGGAACGCATGATGTCGGCCTTCTCGGCCGCGGTATCGCCCTCGGCTGAAATGATGGCGCCGGCGTGTCCCATCCGCCGCCCCTTGGGCGCCGTGAGGCCGGCCACGTAACCGACCACGGGCTTCTTCATGTTGGCCTTGATCCAGGCCGAGGCTTCGGCCTCCTGCGGCCCGCCGATCTCCCCGATCATGATCACCGCCTGGGTGTCCGGATCCTTCTCGAACAGCGCCAGGTGATCCAGGAACGAGCTGCCGTTGATCGGATCCCCGCCGATCCCGACACTGGTCGTGACACCGATGCCGAGCGCCTTCATCTGCGCCGCCGCCTCGTACCCCAGCGTGCCGGAGCGCGACACGACGCCGACATTGCCGCGTACGTAGATGTTCCCGGGCATGATCCCCAGCATCGCGCGTCCGGCGCTGATGATGCCGGCGCAGTTGGGTCCGACCACCATCGTGCGGCTTTCGCGCGGATAACGCATCAGGTAGCGCTTCACGCGCATCATGTCCTGCGCGGGGATGCCGTCGGTGATGATGCACACCAGCCGCAGGCCGGCATCGGCCGCTTCCATCAGCGCGTCGCCGGCGTACGGCGGTGGAACGAACGCGAGGCTGGCCTCGGCTCCGGTTGCTTCGACGGCCTCCTTCACCGTGTCGAACACCGGGCGGTCCAGGTGCGTCTGGCCGCCCTTACCGGGGGTCACGCCGCCGACCACGCGAGTTCCGTAAGCGATCATTTCCTTCGCGTGAAAGCTGGCCTTGTCGCCGGTGAATCCCTGAACGATCACGCGCGTCTTTTCGTCGATCAGAATGCTCATGCTTCGGCTTCTCCTGGTTCAGGTGCGCGCGGCCGCGACCGCTTTTTTGGCGGCATCGGCCAGATCGCTCGCGCTGATGATCGGCAGGCCGCTGTCGCGGACGATCTGGTTGCCCTGCTCGGCGTGGGTGCCGGCCAGCCGCACGATCAGCGGCACTTTCAGTCCCGCGGCCGCCTGGACCACGCCCTGCGCGACCCAATCGCAGCGATTGATGCCCGCGAAGATGTTGACCAGGATCGCCTTGACGTTCCGATCCGACAGCACGAGCCGAAACGCCTCGGCAACGCGCTCGGGCGAGGCGCCGCCGCCGACGTCCAGGAAGTTGGCCGGCTCGCCCCCGGAGTACTTGATCATGTCCATCGTGGCCATTGCGAGTCCGGCGCCGTTGATGATGCAGCCGATGTCGCCGCTCAGCCCGACGTAGTTGAGTCCATGCTGGCTGGCCTGGGCCTCGCGGGGATCCTCCTGCGCTGCGTCTCGCATCTCGGCGACCGCAGGACGCCGAAACAGCGCGTTGTCGTCGAACGACATCTTGGCGTCCAGCGCCAGCAGTCGGTTGTCCTTGGTGACGACCAGCGGGTTGATCTCGACCATCGTCGCATCCAGGTCGCGGAAGGCCCGATAGCATCCGAGGATCGCGGTCACGGCGCGGCTCACCTGTTTGATGTTCAGGCCGAGCCCGAAGGCGATCTCGCGGGCCTGGAACGGCTGCATCCCGACGGCCGGCTCGACCTGGATCTGGCGGATCGAATCGGGCTTCTTCTTCGCGACCTCTTCGATTTCGATGCCGCCTTCGTTTGACGCGAACACCCGGATGCGCTGCAGCTTGCGGTCCAGCACCAGACCGAGGTACAGCTCGCGCTCGTACGGCTCGGCGACCTCCACATAGACGCGCTGGCACATCTTTCCCTCGGGGCCGGTCTGGCTGGTCACCAGGCGCTTGCCCAGCATCTCCTTGGCCGCCTCGGAAACCTCGTGATAGGTCCGGCACAGCTTGACGCCGCCGGCTTTGCCGCGACCGCCGGAATGAACCTGGGCCTTGACGGCCCAGTGCCAGCCGCCGAGCTCGGTCGCGACGAACACCGCCTGGTCGGGGCTGTAGGCGACGCTGCCGCGCGCGATCGGAACGCCGAACCCGGATAGCAGTTCCTTGGCCTGGTACTCGTGAACGTCCATCGACCGTCTCCCTCGGGAATTCGTGAATGCCCCCTGGCTTTACCCCAGGCGGGTGAGTACCGTGTTGTAGGCCTGCTCGCTGGCGGTGGCGCAGCGCGCCAGCATCTGGTCGAGCCGCTCGCGCCGGGAGCGCACGAATTCGGCGTCCTTGATCGACGGCGCGTTGATGTACACGTTCAGTGCCGCGCTTCGAAGCGCGGCGTAAGCGGCCAGCGACGCCACGCCGGCGTCGGAGATCACGGCGCGATTTCCGATCGGGGCCACGCGCCGTGCCAGCTCGATCACCTGCGCGCACGCCTCGGCGCACGCGAGCGGCACGTCGGTGGCCTGCTTCAGTGCGTCCTGGATCACGCGATCGCGCGCCATCTTGTCCTCGTCGCTCGTTCGGGGCAGCTTGTAGGCCGCCATCAGCGCGTCGAACGCCTGCGCGTCGGCCGCGATCATTCCGTTCAGGCGCTGCCTCAGAGCTTCGGCCTCGCCCAGCGCCTGGCACATGTCGGCCTCGACACCGTCGTAATTCTTCTTCCCGATCGTCAGGTTGCAGACCATCGACACCAGCGCGGCTCCCATGGCCCCCATCACGGCTGCCGCGCTGCCCCCTCCGGGAGTGGGTGCGGAGCTCGCCAGCTCGTCCAGGAAGCGGCGCAGCGACTGCTCTGCGATCACGGGACCGACGCTTTCACTCAGCTCTTGCCGACCATCGTCTTGGCGATCGCGTAGATCTGCTCGGCATCCAGCACCACATCGTTGGACTCGAACAGGCGCGCAATGCAGGCCCGATGCAGCGCGATCTTCAGGGACCCGAAGCCGATGGCGCCGAACACCGTCTTGCCGTTCTTGACCGCCCCCTTGTCCATGACGTCGATGCCCTCGATCCCGGCCGGCGGTATCGCATTGGCGTCGCACAGCAACTGCAGCGTCGGGCTGTCCTTCCAGCTGCGTTCGGCCAGAAGCTGGGCACCGGCGGCGCCGGTCGACAGGACGACGTGCGCGTTGGCGGCGTCGCGCGCGCGCGACCGCTCGTCGGCGCCTTCCAGCGGCGTCACGTCGACCCCGAATCTCGCCTTGATCGCCTGGCAGGCGGCCTGCGCGCGTGCCAGCGTCCGCGAAGACAGGCCGACCTGCGCACCCTCGCGGCTCAACATGAAAGCGGCGCGCATTCCGACCGGGCCGGTCCCGGCCAGCACGACCGCCTTCTTGCCGGCCAGCGGGGCCGAATGCGCCAGGCAGGCCACGGCGGCCGCAGCGGTCGTGTTCGATCCGTTGCTGTCGAGCATCACCGACACCCGGAAACCGGCAAAGAACTTCTTGCGCACGGCCTCCAGCAGCGCTTCGCCCGCCGCCATGTCGCTGCCGCCGATGAAGATCGCGGTGAACTTCTTGTCCTTCGGGGCACGCGTGAAAATCGTGCCGTCGACCAGCCCGCCGACATTGCGAGGATCGACCCCGCCGTAAGCGCTCACCTGGTCGGCGCCCCCGTCGTATGCGACCACGTTGTCGAACGATGACGGCATCGGGTCGGTGTCGAACTGATACAAGAGCTTTTTCATCGCATCTCCCACGTGCGGCCCTGACCGCCCTTCCCTGCCCAACTAGACGACCAGGTTCTGCGGCTTACCCTCAGCCCAGGCGTCGATGTTGTCGATCAGCTGGTCGGCCAGAAATTGCATCGCTCCATCCGAGGCCCAGGCGACGTGCGGCGTCAGGATGAAGTTGGAGCGGCGCACATCCAGCAGCGGGTTGCCTTCGCGCGGCGGCTCCACGGTCAGCACGTCGAAGCCGGCGCCGGCGATCAGTCCTTCGTCCAGTGCCCGGATCAGGGCCCGCTCGTCGACCAGCCCGCCGCGTGCCGTGTTGATCAGCAGGGCGTTGCGCTTCATGCGCCGCAACTGCTCGAGGCCGATCATATGGCGCGTGCCCGCCGTCAGCGGCAGATGCAGCGAGATCACGTCGGAGGTCTCCAGCACCTGCTGCAGCGGCGTGAATTCCACGCCCGGCGCCTTGGGCGGCTCGTGGTCGGCGAACAGCACCTTCATCCCGAATCCGCGCGCGATGCTCGCCGTGCCCTGCCCGATCGCCCCCTCGCCGATGATTCCGATCGTTGCGCCGAACAGATCCCCGATCGGGTGCGTAAAGAGGCAGAACTGGTCCGAGCGCTGCCACTCGCCCTGCTCGACATCGTGCCGGTACGCGAGCAGGTTGCGGCGCAACGCCAGCACCATCGCGAACACGTGCTCGGGCACCGTGTGCACCGCGTAGTTGCGGATGTTGGCCAGCGCGATGCCGCGGCGGCGGCACGACTCCACCTCGATGCAGTCGTAGCCGGTGGCCGCCATCGCGATCAGCTTCAGCTTGGGCAGTTGCGCCAGTGTCGCGTCGCGCAGCACGACCTTGTTGATGATCGCCACTGTCGCATCCCGCAGCCGTTCGACGACCTGATCGGGAGCGGTCTTGTCGTATTCGGCATAGGCTGCGGCGCACCGTGGGCGCCGCACGTTCGCCTTGACCGACCGGCGCTCCAGGAACACGACATGCTCGCTCACGTGTGCGCGCCCTCGGTCGAGCCGGTCGAATGCGAGGCATAGATGACCTCGCTGCGCGCTACCTTCTTCTTCGCGATCTGATCGTTGGCCCGCCAGTAGCGCTGCGCAGCCCCCACTCCGCTACCCGGCTCGATACGGATGCCCACGTCCAGCATCGCCATCTCGGCGCCGCCGAGCGCGCCCAACAGCATCAGCTCGTTCAGATCCCCGAGGTGGCCGATCCGGAACACCTTGCCCGCGACTTTGCTCAGCCCGGCCCCCAGAGCCAGGTTGTAGCGGCGGAATGCGACGTCGATCACGTGGGCCGCATTGATGCCTTCCGGCACGAACACCGCCGAGACGGTGTCCGAATACCATTTCGGTTCCTTGGCGCACAGCTTCAGCTTCCAGCCGTCCTGCACCGCCGCGCGCACGCCGTTGGCAAGGTAGCTGTGCCGGGCGAACACCGCCTCCAGCCCCTCTTCGTCCAGCAGCATCTGCAGCGCCTCTTTCAGTCCGTACAGCATCGGCAGCGCCGGCGTGTACGGGAAGTAGCCGCTCTCGTTCGCCTTGATCATGTCGCCGTAGTCGAAGTAGCAGCGCGGCTGGCGCGACGACTGGCGCGCCGCCAGAGCCTTGGGACTCACGCACGACACGCCCAGGCCCGCCGGAAGCATCAGCCCCTTCTGCGAGCCGGTAATGCACACGTCCACGCCCCACTCGTCCATCCGGAAGTCGATGCTGGCGAGCGAGCTCACTGCATCGACGAACAGCAGTGCCGGATGCTTGGCCGCATCGATCGCCCGTCGCACCGCGGCAATGTCGCTGGTTACGCCGGTCGCCGTCTCGTTGTGGCACGCAAGCACCGCCTTGATCTTGTGCGATTTGTCCGCCTCCAGCAGCGCCAGGTAGCGCTCCACCGGCACGCCGGTGCCCCACTCGCAGTCGAGCGCCTCGACCTCGAATCCGAGGCGCTGGCACATATCGATCCAAAGGTGACTGAATTGCCCGAAGCGGGAAGCGAGCACCTTGTCGCCCGGGCTCAGGCAGTTGGTCAGTGCGGCTTCCCAGCAGCCGGTTCCAGAGGACGGAAAGATGATCGGCGTGCCGGTGGTCGTCTTGAAGATCTTCTTCAGGCCCTTCAGGATGCCTAGCGTGAGTTCCGGAAACTTGGAAGAGCGGTGATCCTCCATTGCGACGACCATCGCGCGCTGCACCCGGTCCGGGACGTTGGTTGGACCCGGAACGAAAAGAAAATTGCGACCAGCCATCCTTATCTCCTTCCTGATAATCCTTGTGGGTGGACGATTCGCTTCGGCTGCCGTCAGCCGTACACCGGCAGTTTCGCGCACAGGCGCTGCACTTCCTGCGCCACGCGCGAGTTGATGGCTTCATCCCGCGGCGCTTCGAGCACGTCGGCGATCAGGTGCGCGACCCGGGCGGCCTCCTCGACGCCGAAGCCGCGAGTCGTCATCGCCGGCGCCCCGATCCGGATTCCCGAGGTGACGAACGGCTTCTCGGGGTCGTTCGGGATCGCGTTCTTGTTCACCGTGATGTGCGCGCGGCCCAGCACGGCCTCCGCATCCTTGCCGGTGATTTTCCTGGCGCGCAGATCCACCAGGAACAGGTGGCTCTGGGTGCCGCCCGAGACGATCCGCAGGCCGCGTTGCGTCAGCGTCGCGGCCATCGCACTGGCGTTCGCTTTCACGCGCTGCTGATACGTCTTGAACTCGGGGCCCAGCGCCTCTTTGAACGCCACCGCCTTGGCCGCGATCACGTGCATCAGCGGCCCGCCCTGGATGCCCGGAAAGATCGTCGAGTTCAGCGGCTTCTCGAACTCGGCGCCGGACAGGATGATTCCGCCGCGCGGGCCGCGTAGCGTCTTGTGCGTGGTGGAGGTGACGAAATGCGCGATGCCGACCGGGTTCGGATACTCGCCAGCCGCCACCAGCCCTGCGTAGTGGGCCATGTCGACGAACAGGTACGCCCCGACTCGATCGGCGATCGCCCGCAGCCGGCGCCAGTCGATTTCGAGCGAATACGCGGAGGCGCCCGCGACGATCATCTTCGGGCGGTGTTCCTGCGCCAGGCGCTCGACCTGGTCGTAATCGATCTGCTCGGTCTCCGGGTGCAGGCCGTATTGGACGGCGCGGTACATCTTGCCGCTGAAGTTCACCGCGGCGCCGTGCGTCAGATGGCCGCCGTGCGCCAGCGACATGCCCAGGATCGTGTCGCCGGGCGACAGCATCGACATGTAGACCGCCGCATTGGCCTGCGAGCCCGAATGAGGCTGAACGTTGGCAAACTCGGCCCCGAACAGCTGCTTGGCCCTATCGATCGCAAGGCGCTCGGCCTCGTCGACGTACTCGCAGCCGCCGTAGTAGCGCTTGCCGGGATAGCCTTCCGCATACTTGTTGGTGAGCACCGTGCCTTGCGCCTGCAGCACGGCGGGACTGGCGTAGTTTTCCGAGGCGATCAGCTCGAGGTGATCTTCCTGCCGTTGCACTTCGTGCTGGATCGCGGTCCACAGCTCCGGATCGGTCTGCGCGATCAGGCGTTTCGGGTCAAACACGTCTCCTCCTCGGGCTGTTCGGGCCCATCACGTTGCGCCGCGGAGCCCTATTTTCACCGCGCAGCGTAGAAGCAGACCAAGTGCCCGAATAGTCAAAGTTTTTTGAGGCTGGTATAAAAAAACTTTATGCATTGTGAATTCCAAATAAGAAAGTCGCAACATATTTGGCTTCGGGCCATTAACCGCCAGAATGGCGCCGGTCAAGAGGAAGGGCGATGAACACACGCGGCGAACGCGATCTGCTGATGTCATTGTTCCGGGCGGCTGTCGAGGCGGCCGATCCGATGCAGATCGTGCCGCCGCATCTGCCGGCGCCGCCGCGTGGCCGCACGCTGGTGATCGGGGCTGGAAAAGCGTCGGCCCAGATGGCTCGCGCGGTCGAGCTGAACTGGCCAGGGCCCTTGGAGGGATTGGTTGTGACCCGCTATGGCTACAAGGTCCCGACCGAGCGAATCGAGATCGTCGAAGCGGCGCACCCGGTTCCCGACCGGGCCGGGCTGGACGCGGCCACCAGGATCTTGCAACTGGTGCGCGGTCTGACTGCGGACGACCTGGTGCTATGCCTGATTTCAGGTGGTGGGTCGTCCTTGCTGCCGCTTCCGGCGAGCGGCCTGACGCTGGCGGATAAGCAACTCGTGAACCGGACCCTGCTGCGCTCGGGTGCCACTATTTCCGAGATGAATTGCGTGCGCAAGCACCTGTCGGCGATCAAGGGCGGGCGCCTCGGCGCTGCGTGCGCGCCGGCGCGGGTGGTGACGCTGCTGATCTCCGACGTGCCGGGCGACGATCCGTCGGTGATTGCATCGGGTCCGACCGTACCGGATCCGACCACCTGCGCGGACGCGTTGGCGATTCTGCAGAAGTACTCGATCAGCGAGCCGGCCGCCGCGCTCGAACATCTTCGGCGCGGACAGGACGAAACGCCCAAGCCCGGCGACCCGAGGCTGGTCGGTGCGGAAGCGATCCTGATCGGTACGCCGCAGGCTTCACTGGAGGCGGCGGCCGAGCTGGCACAGGCGGCGGCAGTGACGCCGCTGATTCTGGGCGATGCAATCGAAGGCGAAGCGCGCGACGTGGCGCTGGTGCACGCAGCGATCGCGCGCCAGGTCGCTGCGCACGGGCAGCCGGCGCGCGCCCCATGTGTGCTGCTGTCGGGCGGCGAGACGACCGTGACCATTCGGGGCAAAGGGCGCGGCGGACGTAACGCCGAGTTCCTGCTGGCGCTCACGATCGCGCTGGACGGGCACCCGCGGGTGCATGCGATCGCGTGCGACACGGACGGAATCGATGGTACCGAGGACAATGCCGGCGCGATCGCAGGGCCCGATTCGCTGCAACGCGCAGCGGTCCTGGAGCTGCGCGCCAAGGACTTTCTGGCCGACAACGACGGCTACACGTTCTTTTCCCGGCTCGGCGATCTGGTCGTCACCGGGCCGACGCTGACGAACGTGAACGACTTTCGCGCAATCCTGATCCGGTGAGGGGGGACCACGGCGAGACCGAATCTCCTCTACAGCGCTTGGCTCACGCACTACCTGGGATAGTCAACAGCGAAGGGTGCCGTCAAACCTCGCTGGCCAGGAGCGGCACCAGGTCGCGAAGCCGGTGAATCGTCGGGAGCCCCTGTGGATCGACAAGCTGCCGATTGTCCTGGTTGAACCAGACTGAGAAGACGCCGACGCGGCGAGGCGCGATGACGTCCGGTTCAAGCGAATCGCCAACCATCGCCAAGTCGCGGGGGCTGGCCCGCAGGGTCGAGATGACCGTGTTCCAGAATTGCGCGGATTCCTTCCGTTCCCCAATCTCCATGAAGCAGAAGATTTCGGAGATGAATTGAAGCATCGACACCCGGGCAAGCGCCAACTCAATCATGGCGCGCCCCGATACCGTGGCGTTGGTCGCGATAGCAAGTCGGAATCGGGACGACAAGTCGGCGAGTGTCTCACGCGCTTCGGGAATGGCGCGCACCTCTGGCCACAAACCCATCGGCACGTCTTCGGGCCCGTCCTCCAACATCAGCGTCCCACCCCAGTCGAAGAGGATCCACTGAAATCGGGGCTGTGCCATCGATCCTAGGAAAACGGAACCGCGCGTCAGAACTGGGTCATTTCAATGGAGCGCACGTCGACTTTCGCGCAATCCTCATCCGGTGAACCGGAGAAGTGTGGCGCATCGGTACTGCGGGGCCGGGAGTGGCTGGGTGCGGTGGAGCGAGGTCAGCACGCCCGAGCCCCCGTCACTGGCGAAGGGCGTAACGCGAGCGGAACCGCACCCAGCCACTCCCGGCCCCGCAGTACCGATGCGGCGACGAGTTGTCAGAACAATCCGACCACCCGCCCCTTCTCGTCGATGTCGATCGCGTGGGCGGACGGCACCTTGGGCAGGCCGGGCATCGTCATGATGTCGCCGCAGATCATCACGATGAACTCGGCCCCCGCCGCCAGCCGCACCTCGCGGATGTCGACCACGTGTCCGGAAGGCGCGCCGCGCACGGACGGATCGGTCGTAAACGAGAACTGGGTCTTCGCGACGCACACCGGATAGTGGCTGAACCCGGCCTGCTGCAGGCGCTCGATCTCGGCCTTGACCTTGCTGTCGGCCGCGATGTCCGCAGCGCCGTACACCCGGGTGGCGATGGTGCGCATCTTGTCCCACAGCGATGCTCGCTCGTCGTACACGAATTTCATCTGGCTGGGCTGCTCGCTGAGCCGGACCACCTCGTGGGCCAGTTCCTCGGCGCCGAGCCCGCCCTGCGCCCAGTGGCGCGCGATGATCGCGCGGCAGCCTTTTTTCGCCACCCGCTCCGTGACCAGCGCGAGCTCGGCGTCGGTGTCGTGGCTGCGGTGATTGATCGCGACCACGCACGGCAGTCCGTAGACGTTGCGCACGTTGTCGACGTGCCGCTCCAGATTCGCAAGCCCCCGCTCCAGCGCGGGCAGGTTCTCCTTCGATACGGCGGCCACCTCGACCCCGCCGTGAAACTTCAGCGCTCGCAGCGTCGCAACCAGCACCACCGCGGACGGCCGCAGGCCGGACTTGCGGCACTTGATGTCGATGAATTTCTCGGCCCCCAGATCGGCGCCGAAGCCGGCCTCGGTGACCACGTAATCGGCGAGTTTCATCGCGCTGCGGGTCGCCAGCACCGAATTGCACCCATGCGCGATGTTGGCGAACGGACCGCCGTGGATGAATGCCGGGTTGTTCTCGAGCGTTTGCACCAGGTTCGGCGCCAGCGCATCTTTCAGCAGCACCGTCATCGCGCCGGCTCCGTGCAGATCGCGCGCCATGATCGGGGTGCGGTCCGCGGTGTACGCGACCACGATGCGGCCGAGCCGCTCCTTCAGGTCGCGCAAGCCGGTGGCCAGGCAGAAGATCGCCATCACTTCGGAGGCGACCACGATATCGAAGCCATCCTGGCGCGGAAAGCCGTTGCCGGGGCCGCCCAGTCCGACCGTGATATCGCGCAGCGCGCGGTCGTTCATGTCGACCACGCGACGCCAGGCGATGCGCCGCACGTCGATGCCGAGGCTGTTGCCATGGTGCACGTGGTTGTCGATCAGCGCCGCCAGCAGGTTGTTGGCCGCGGCGATCGCCGCGAAGTCGCCGGTGAAGTGCAGGTTGATGTCTTCCATCGGCACCACCTGCGCATACCCTCCTCCGGCCGCGCCGCCCTTCATCCCGAATACCGGGCCCATCGACGGCTCGCGCAGGCAGATCACCGTTTTCTTGCCAAGCCGGTTCAGGGCGTCGCCCAGTCCGACGGTGGTGGTGGTCTTGCCTTCGCCGGCCGGCGTGGGCGACATCGCGGTGACCAGGATCAGCTTGCCGTCGGGGCGCGACTGAATCGTGTCCAGGTACTCCAGCGATACCTTCGCCTTGTAATGACCGTACGGCTGCAGGTGCTCCGCCGAGATACCCAGCGCCTCCTGCGCCACCTCGGCGATGCGCTTGAGCTTGCCCTGTTGTGCGATTTCGATATCACTCAGCATGTGCTCCCTCCTGACGAGCTTTCCTTGGATTTATTTTGCAACCAAGCTTCGACGGCGTCGAAGCGCAGAATGACCCGATGGCGCTGCCTCAACCGCAGGTTCAGATTATCCGGTTTCCCTCGATGGCTGGGAACAGTTCAGCCGCCAGGGATTCCGAAGATGCCGGCCGGAACAAATTCAGGAAGTTTTCGCTGGTCGCGCGTGCGATGGCTGTTATCGGCTGCGACCTCAGCTCGGCCAGCTTCTGCGCGACCGTCACCACCCGCGCCGGTTCGTTGGTCTTGCCCCGATAGGGCACGGGCGAGAGGTACGGCGAGTCGGTTTCGATCAGCAGCCGCTCGATCGGGACGTGCGGCACGATCGCCTGGAGCGCTTCCGCATTACGAAAAGTCACGATCCCCGAAAACGAGATGTAAAAGCCCAGCTCGAGCGCTTCGCGCGCAAATGCCAGCGATTCGGTAAAGCAGTGCATCACGCCGCCCGCTTCGGCCGCGCGCTCCTCCTTCAGGATCTTCAGCGTGTCTTCAGGCGCGCTCCGCGTGTGCACGACCAGCGGCTTGCCCGCTTCGCGCGCCGCACGGATGTGCACCCGGAAGCGGTCGCGCTGCCAATGCAGCGGCTCCTTAAGCCGGTAGTAATCCAGTCCGGTTTCGCCGATCGCAAGCACCTTCGGATGCGCGGCCAGTGCGACCAGCCGTTCGACCGTGGGCTCCTGCGTCTCGGTCGTGTCCGGATGCACGCCGACCGTCGCGAACACATCGGGTTGCGCCTCGGCCTGAGCCAGGACCTGCCCGAACTCCTCCATGCGGACGCAGATGTTAAGCGCCGCGCGGACACCGGCGTGCCGCATCCGGTCCAGCACGCCTTGGTGATCGGCGGCCAGTTCCGGGAACGACAGGTGGCAATGGGAATCGACGTACATGTCACAGGCTTCGAAGGCGTCGAAGCCGCGCGATCGACGAGCGGAAAGGCTTCTACAGAGTGTGAGTCGGGCGCGCCGATCGAAGGGCCGCGCCCAACGCGTCCTCGATCCGCTTGCGGGCGCCGAATCCGGAATCGTCGGCCGGAAACTGGACACCGATCCCTGGCGTCTTGGAGGCGCCGCCTCCGGACGGGCTGACCCAGACGACTCTGCCCGCGACCGGAATCTTGGTCGGATCGTCCAGCAGCGTCAGGATCAGGTACACCTCGTCGCCCAGCTGGTACTGGCGGTTGGTCGGCACGAAAATCCCGCCGTTTCTAACGAACGGCATGAAGGCCGCGTACAGCGCCGCCTTCTCCTTGATCGAGAGGGACAGCACTGCCGGCCGGCCGGCGGCCTGACCGCCGGCGCCGACCTGCGCCGCAAACACGTTCGCGCTCATGATCCGGATCTCACGTTCGGGTCCATCGCCAGCTCCGCGCCGGGAAGATTCCTGCGTCCCACGCTGACGTCGCGACGCTTACGCCCCATTAATCGACCGCACATAAGAAAGCAGGATACCCTCGATCGCCAGCTTCGCGTTCAACGGGTGGTCGGCAAAGGATCGTGCAATTCGTAGTTCCGACATCCACGAACAGGCCTGAGGGACTTGCCACTTGGCTCCAAGCTGCCGCATTGCCGGTATTTCGTCCGGATGATAACGAACAGTGCCGGCCAGGCTAAACGCTAAAAAGTCCCATCCCCAGCGTTGAAACAAAGCGACCGAACCGGCAACCGGAACGTCGCGCGGCACCGTGGCGACCACCTCCGCCGCCGCCAGCCGGGCGCCCTTGCGCAGCAAGGCGAGCAGCCGATCGCGCAACTCGGGGGCGAGTCCGCTGCGCTCGGCCTGCGCCGCCACGAGCGGGGCACCGCCCGCCTCGATCAGCCGCTGCTGCGGCTGTGCGACGCCTTGCTGCTGGAGCCAGCCAAGCGCGATGGCCGGCGCCGGCAAGCGCACCCGAAGCAGAGCGCAGCGTGAGCGCAGCGTCGGCAGCGTTTCGTCGACCCGGTGGCTGACCAGCAGGAACAGGGTTCGCGCCGGCGGCTCCTCCAGGACTTTCAGCAGCGCGTTGGACGCCGGCGTATTCATCGACTCGGCCGGCTCGATCACGATCACTCGCGCCCCGCCGCGGTGGGTGCTCAGCGTGATCCATTCCGAAAGGTCGCGGATCTGCTCGATCCGGATCTCACGGCTCGCGCGGCCCCTGGCTTCCGCCGGCGCACCGGCCGAGGCGCCTTCAGCGGGCTCCTCGCCCGGTGCCTGGACAATGCGCGAGTCGGCCTCGGCCAGCGCCTCGGGTCGGACGATTCGAAGATCCGGGTGGTTACCGGCCGCGACCAGCGTGCACCCGGGACAACGTCCGCACGGGCTGCCGTCCTGAAGGCGCCGCTCGCACAGCAGCGCCTCGGCCGTGTCCAGCGCGAGGTCCAGCTTGCCGGTGCCGGCCGCGCCGTGCAGCAGCACCGCGTGAACCTGGCGCGCCAGCAGCTGGCCGATCGCTGCGCGGGCCGCGTCGTGCCATGGGAGCGCCTTCAGGCGCGCCATGGCTTCACGCGCTCGACGATGCGTTCTAGGATTTCCGCGCTCGGGCGGGCGCCGTCGATCAGCAGAATGCGGTTCGGCTCGGCACGGGCGCGCGCGGCATAGACCTCACGCACGCGCTCGAAAAAAGCCACGTCCTCCGCCTCGAAGCGGTCCGGCGTGCGGACCCGTGCCCGGCGCATCGCCGCCTGCTTCGGATCGAGGTCGATCACGACGGTCAGGTCCGGCTGCAGCGTCGGGTGAGCCCAGGTCTCGAGGTTGGCGATCCATTCGGCGGGGATGCCGCGACCGCCCGACTGGTAGGCGTAGGACGCGTCGGTGAAGCGATCGCATAGCACCCAGTGGCCGGTGCCGAGCGCGGGAACGATCACCTCGTCGACGTGTTCGACACGTGCGGCGAACATCAGCAGCGTCTCGGTCAGCGGCGACATGGTCCGCCCGAGCAGGATGGTGCGCAGCGATTCGCCCAGCGCCGTGCCGCCGGGTTCGCGCGTTTCCAGAACATCGATACCGCTGGCGCGCAGCGCCGAGGCCGTTGCGGTCAACTGCGTGCTCTTGCCGCTTCCGTCGATGCCTTCGAACGTGATGAAGCGGCCTCGCATCGGCTCAGTCGGCGACCGGATGGCGAGACTCGGATGCGGCGGGCCTGGCTCCGATCCGCTGGAACCGGTCGACCGCGCGCTGATGCTCGGCGAGCGTCGCTGAAAACTGGGAGGTGCCGTCGCCGCGCGCGACGAAATACAGATCGCGCGTCGTCTCCGGATTCAGTGCGGCTTCGATCGAGGCCTGACCGGGCAAGGCGATCGGGGTCGGAGGCAGCCCGGGTCGGGTGTAGGTGTTGTACGGAGTGTCCGCACCCAGGTCCTTGCGGTGCAGGCGGCCCTCGAAGCGATCGCCCAGCCCGTAGATCACCGACGGATCGGTCTGCAGCGGCATTCCCAGCCGCTGGCGATTGACGAACACGCTCGCCACGCGCCGCCGTTCGTCGGGCTGTCCGGTCTCCTTCTCGACCAGCGAGGCCATGATCAGCGCCTCGTATGGACTGCGGTACGGCAGATCCGGCAAGCGCGCGTCCCAGGCGTGCGCGACCCGCTCGGCCTGCATCCGATAGGCGCGCCGGTACAGATCCAGATCACTGGAACCGGGATCGAACAGGTAGGTGTCTGGCGCAAACAGACCCTCGGGATCCTTCTCGGGGGCGCCGATCGCCCGCAGCAGCTCCGCATTGCCCAGTTTGGCGCTCTGGTGCTGCAACTCGGGCGTCGAATCGAACTGTTCCCGCAGGTCCCGAAACGTCACTCCTTCCGGGATCGTCAGCCGTTCCAGCAGAACGTCGCCTTGTTGGATCATCTCGACCACCGAGCGCATCGACATGCCGTTTTCGATCGCGTACCGCCCGGCGCGCAACGATCGCGTCGCCCCGCTGGCGCGGACGGCCGCAACGAATTCGAGCTCGTTCAGGTCGACGCCGGCCGCGCGGATTGCGCGCGCAATGGCCCGTGCCGACGCGCCGTTGGCGATCCGGACTTCCACCCGATCGGCGCTCATCGGAAGTGGGCGTTCGAAACCGCGCCAGAGATACACTGTGGTAGCGCCGGCTGCGGCGGCGAGCACTACCGCCAGCACGATCCATCGCGATGCGCGCAGCATGTCCCTGATCCGCATCGTTCAGTTCCATCGACCCATTGGCGGATTTTACGGTGTTCATATAATGACGACATCGGCGCCGCGTGCCCAAGGGCGCCAGAAAAGAACGGTGCAAAGCGATGCCTGAAGATCCGAGCCCCGGCCCTCGAGGAGGTGCCTGGTCGGCCCCCGTCGAGCAGCTGCGCCTGGCGCTGCGGCAACCGGTGCTGGCCGCGCTTCCCGAATTGGGAGTCGTGGCGGTGCAGGGGGCCGACGCCGCGCCGTTTCTGAACGGCCAGCTGACCGTCGATGTGACAGCGATCGACGCGCAGCGCTGGCAGCTGGGCGCGTACTGCTCCGTCAAGGGACGCGTGCTGGCGCTGTTCGAGATGTGGCGGGTCGACGATGGCTTCTGCCTGATGCTGCCGGCCGAGCAGTCCGAGCTGTTGCGCACGCGCCTGGCGCGCTTTGTGCTCAGATCCAAGGCGAAGCTGGCGGACCTCAGTGACCGATGGGCCGTGTTCGGCCTGACAGGACCCGGCATCGAAGCAGCACTGGTCGCGACGGGACTGCAATGCCCGGATGCAGCCTGGAGCTGCCGGGTACTGGACGACGGTACGCGGCTGGTACGCGTACCGCCCTCGCCCCGCACGGGAGCACGTCTGATGCTGGTGGTGCCGTCCGCAGCCAGCGAGTCATGGCGACGCCAGCTGGGAGCCGTCGAAGAGGTTGACGCGGGCGTGTGGTGGTGGTCGAAAGTCGATGCCGGCCTGCCCGACGTGTTTACGGTCACGCAGGAGCGCTTCGTCCCGCAGATGTTGAACCTCGACGTGCTCGGTGGAGTGCATTTTCGCAAGGGCTGCTATCCGGGGCAGGAGGTGGTCGCGCGCAGCCAGTATCTGGGCAAGCTGCGCAGGCGGATGATGCGCGGCCATGCCGAGGGGGCGTTGGCGGCCGAAGACCTGTTCGGCGAGGATGGCGCGCCGGTGGGGACGGTCGTGATGGCGGCGGCATCGCCGGACGGCGGGGTCGACCTGCTGTTCGAGTGTCCGACCGAGTTGGCCGGCGCCGTGCAGCTACGGTTCGGCGCAGCTCAATCGTCCAGCGTGAGCCCGCGCGAGCTGCCTTACCCGATGATCAATCCGACCGCCTGACCGGTAGGGTCGCTCAACGATGCCGCAGCGGCGATACTTACGAAAATACGCGGACTGCCTTTCGGGGTGGAACGCCCGACCACGATGTGCCTGATCCTGTTCGCGTGGCAGACTCACTCGGAGTATCCGCTGATCGTCGCGGCCAACCGGGATGAGTTCTACGCTCGCCGTACCCGAGCGGCCTCCTGGTGGGGCCAGGCGGTTTCGCTGCTGGCAGGGCGCGACGAGGAAGCCGGCGGGACCTGGCTCGGCATCAATCGGCGCGGTCGATTTGCGGTGGTCACGAACGTGCGGGCTCCGAACGAGCGCAATCCGCATGCCACTTCGCGCGGGCTGCTCGTGCTGTCGGCGCTCCAGACTTCGCAACCGATGCGCGAGTGGATCGACGACTGCCTGTCGCGCGCGCATACGTTCAACGGGTTCAACCTGATCGTGGCCGAGCCGGTCGCCCTTGGATCGCGCGGCGCCGGCGCCGAGCTGGCGTACATCAGCAATCGGGTCGGCGACCCCGTGCGCCGCTTGCAGCCGGGAATCTACGGCCTTTCGAATGCATCCCTGGACACCCCGTGGCCGAAGGTCACGCGCGCTGTGAGCGCCTTTGCCTGTCAGATCGCGCAGCGTGTCAGCCCCGACAACCTGCTGCGGCTGATGGCGGACCGGGAAGTCGCCGGGGAGCTCGAGCTGCCGTCGACCGGTATTCCTCGCGACTGGGAACGGGCGCTATCGGCAATTCAGATTCGCGCCAACGGGTACGGCACGCGGGCCACCACGATCTTGACGGTCCGGCGCGACGGGCTGGTTGGCTTCGTCGAGCGCTCGTTCGACGCGGCGAACCCGGATGATCATTCCGACCGTCGCTACGAGTTCATGATCGATGGTGTAACGCCCAGCGCGGCCGGATTCGGCGACCGCACCAAGGGCCAGCACCGCTGACTCGCAGTCCCGGGCCCGCTGTATTCGGGCTGAGGGCGGGCGGCTTCGACGCCCGCGCGCCCTGGCCCCTAGAGCGATGCTCGCATCGTGACGTGCGCGATGCCGGCGTCGTCGAACTGCGGGCCGACCGTGATGAAGCCGAACCGCTGATAGAAGCGCTCGGCGTGCACCTGCGCGAAGAGCTCGACCTGCCGGTGGCCCCGTTGCCGAGCAGCCTCCATCAGACTCAGCAGCAGGGCTGCACCGACTCGCTGCCCGCGCGCTTCGCGCGTCACCGCGATCCGCCCGATGTGCCCGTCCGGCAGCAAGCGTCCCGTTCCCAACGCAGCACCCGCAGGTCGCGACGCCAGCGCATGAACGCTGACCGGATCCATCGAGTCGAATTCCAGTTCGAGCGGAACGCGCTGCTCCGCGACAAACACCTCCAAACGGATGCGTCGCGCCTCCTCTCCAAGCTCGTCCCACGAGCCCAGCCGGACCTGAAAATTCCCCGCGGCCGCCACCCTCAGCCCCGGCCCCTGTCCCACTAGCGTGGGAGAGGGGAGCTCAACGCTCGCAGGCTCCCCTCTCCCGCTGGCGGGAGGGGTCGGGGATGAGGGTTTCAATGCGCTCCCTTCTTCGCATCGCCCGCAACCACCACCGTCATCTTCGACAGATCGAGGTACTTGTGCACGACCGAAAGCAGCTGTTCGGCCGTGACCGCATCCACGCGGGCCTCGAACTGCCGGCTGAATTCGTACGTCCGGTCCAGATCGAGATTGCCGACCCAACCGGCCGCCAGCGCGCCGTCCTCGGAGCGACCGAGCACACGCTCTTGCCGATAGCCTTGTTTTGCCTGCTGGATCTCCTCGTCGGTGAAGCCGTCGCGCAGCACGCGCTCCAGCTCTTCCCTGACCTCCTGCTCGACCCGGTTCACGTTCTGCGGGGCTGCGATCGCACCGACTCCCCAGGAGGCGGCCCGGTCGCGGCCGTTCACCACCAATCCGGCCCCGATGCCGTAAGACAGTCCGTCCTTCTGCCGGATCCGGTCGACCAGGCGGTTGTGCAGGCCGGAGCCGCCCCCGATGATGCGCGTAGCCAGAGCAAGAGCGGGCGCGTCCGGGTCGTCGTCGCGTAGATCCAGGCCGATCCGCGCCCGGTAGACCGCGTTCTCCTTGTCGGTGGTATCGATGAAAATCCGCGTTGCCGGCACGTCCACCACGTCGTTCAGCAGGCGTTGATACGGCGCTTTCGATTTCCAGGAGGCGAACCGCTCCGTCACCAGCGGCTCGACCTGATCCGGGTCGAAGTCGCCCACCAGCGCGATCTCGCCGCGCGCCGTGCCCCAGAATCGATCGAAGAAGCCCTGCACGTCGGCCAGTGAAATGTTCTTCACGGCCTCGATGCGCTCGGTGAGCGGGATGTAGCGGCGCGGATCGCCGACCGCATAGGTGCTGAAATGCGCCAGCAACGCGTCGCGCGAGCGCTCGCCCGGATCGTCCAGCTTGCTTTGCAGCTCGGTCAGCATCTCGCGCTTGAGCTGATCGAATTCGGGCGCCGGAAAGCTCGCCTCCTGCAGAACGGACTCGACCAGTTTCAAGGCGTCTGCGACCGTCGCGCGGCTCGCCTGGAAGTTCATCAGGTCACCGGTGACTTTCAGGCGGGTGAGCTCGTCATCGATCTGCTGGCGGGTCATATTCGCCGTACCGCGGCCGAGCATCGCCCGTGTCAGCTCGGCAGCGATCACCTGCCCGTTCAGTGTTTTCAAGTCGCCGAAGCGGAACGCCATCGACACGTTGACGGTTCCGCCCTTGGTCTTCTTCGGCAGCAGCGCGATCTTCAGATCGCCTGCGTGCACCAGGCGGGTCCGCGCGTCGATTTTCTGCGGGCTCGGATCGAATCGCTCGCCCGCCTCGGTGGCCGCGCGCGGCGTGAAATCCTTCAGCATCTGATCCACCGCCAGCGGCGCCGGGATCTCGGCGCGCTGCGGCGCGTCCTCCGGCAGGAAGATGCCGACCGTGCGGTTGTCGCGGCGCAGGTAGCGCTGCGAGGCCGCCACCAGTTGGGGCGCGTCGACGCGCTCGGTGGCGTCGCGAAACAGGAAGAACAGCCGCCAGTCGCCCTGGGCGATGTAGTCCGACAGCACGACACCGAAGCCCTGCGGATCGGCCAGCGCGCGCTCGGCCTCGGTTTCCTCGGACCGGCGCATCCGGTCCATCTCGGCCTGGGTCGGCGCGGTCTGCCCCAGAGAATGCTCGACCACGTCGATCAGCCGGTCGCGCGCGCGCTCGACCGAGTCGCCCGGCTTCACGATGGCGCCGAAGATAATCACGCCTGGATCGTGCAGGAACATCGGTTCGGCGAACACCTGCGCCGCCAGGCCGGTCTCGACCAGCTCGTGGTGCAGCCGCCCGCTGGGCGTCTCGCCCAGGATGTCGGACAAGGCGGACAGTGCCGCCGCATCGGCGCTGCGGCCCGCCGGAATGTGATAGCCGACCAGCACGATCTGCGAGTCGCCCTTGCGGCGCACAGTGACGCTGTGCTCGCCATCCTGCGTCGACTCGACCGTCCATTGCGGCGGCAGCGTGCGCTTGGGACGCGGAATGCGGCCGAACGTATCCGCCACCAGCCGTAGCGTACGGTCGACGTCGAAATGCCCGGCGATGACCAACACCGCGTTGTCGGGCTGGTAGTAGATCCGGTAAAACGCCCTCAGGTTCTCGATGCGGACGTTTTCGATGTCGCTGCGGGCCCCGATCGTTTCCTTGCCGTACGCATGCCACTGGAACATGGCCGACAGCAGCCGCTTGAACAGCACGTCGATCGGGTCGTTCTCGCCTTTTTCATACTCGTTGCGCACCACCGTCATCTCGGAATCGAGATCCTTGCGGGCGATGAAGGAGTTCGTCATCGCGTCGGCCTCGCGGCGCAAGGCCCAGCTCAGGTTGTCGTCGCTCGCCTGGAACGTCGAGAAATAGTTGGTCCGGTCGTAGCCGGTCGATCCGTTGTTCCGAAAACCGCGCGCAGCGAATTCGCGGTCCGGCTTGGGAAAGTGGGTCGAGCCCTTGAACATCAGGTGCTCCAGCAGGTGCGCCATCCCGGTCTCGCCGTAGCTTTCCATCCGCGATCCGACCAGGTACGTGACGTTCACGGTGACGGTCGGCTTGGACAGATCGGGATACAGCAGAACGCGCAGGCCGTTGGCCAGGTGGTATTCGGTGATGCCTTCAACCGAGGCGGTCTGATTGACGCCGGCCGGCGGCGCCGCCCAGGCGGCAACGGCCAGCTGCAGCCCGAGCACTGTCAGGCCTGCCCACAGCTTCACGGAACGGATCGTTCGCATTGGAGTCGGTCGTGTCGGGGCTCGCCAGGCGAGCGCCGCAGGTGTTTTCGAAGGCGCGATTGTGCCGCATCAGGCACCGGGCCACCGGTGCTCGCGAAAGCGCTCGCGCAGCTGTCCCTTCAGCATCTTACCGGTGGCACCGAGCGGGATCGCGTCGACGAACACAACGTCGTCCGGAACCTGCCAGCGGGCGACTTTGTCTGCAAAATGCGCCAGCACCTGCTCGCGAGTGACGGTCTGACCGCTCTTGCATACGATCACCAGCAGCGGACGCTCACCCCACTTCGGGTGGGCCACTGCGATGCAGGCCGCGTTTGCGACGCCCGGATGCGACAGCGCGATGCACTCCAGCTCGATCGAGCTGATCCATTCGCCGCCCGACTTGATGACATCCTTGCTGCGGTCGGTGATTCGCATGAAGCCTTCCTGATCGATGTTGGCGACGTCACCGGTTGAGAACCAGCCATCCCGCAGCGCCGATCCGCCCTGGAAGTACTCGCTGGCGACCCAGGGGCCGCGCACCATCAGGTCTCCGCTGCTGTTGCCGTCCCACGGCAGCTCCTGGCCCTGCTCGTCCACGACCTTCATGTCGACCGGGTACAGCACGCGACCCTGCCGGCTCCGGATCGCCAGCTGCTCGCTTGGCGTCAAGTTCAGTTGACTCGCCTTTAGCGAACAGACCGTGCCCAGCGGGCTCATCTCGGTCATGCCCCAGGCGTGCAGCACCTGCACGCCACGGTCCTGCAGCCTCTGCAACATCGACGGCGCGCACGCCGCCCCGCCGATCACCATGCGCTGCAACGTGGACAGCTTCAGTCCGTTCGCCTCCAGGTGCGCCACCAGCCCCTGCCACACGGTGGGCACGCCGGCCGACATCGTGACGCCCTCGGCCTCGAACAGCTCGTACAACGACGGCCCGTCCAGGCGCGCTCCGGGCAGCACCAGCCTGGCTCCGACCATCGGCGCCGCGTACGGCAGGCCCCAGGCATTGACATGGAACATCGGCACCACCGGCAGCACCGTGTCGCGCGAGGAGAGGTTGAACGCGTCCGGCAAGGCACAGGCGAGCGAGTGCAGCACCGTGGATCGATGGCTGTACAGGACGCCCTTCGGGTCTCCCGTCGTGCCGGAGGTGTAGCACATCGAGGAGGCGGTGGTTTCGTCCAGCGCGGGCCATTCGAAGGCGTCAGTACTTGCTTCCAGCAGCTCTTCGTAGCACAGCGCCGGTTCGGGTCCGGCATCGGCCATCCGGTCGCGATCCGTCATGGCGACGAAATGGCGCACCTGCGGGGCGGTGCGGCGAACCGCCTGTGCCAGCGGGCCGAAACACGAATCGAAGAACAGGGCCTTGTCCCCCGCGTGGCGCGCAATCCACCCGATCTGCTCAGGGTGCAGCCGCGGATTGATCGTGTGCAGGACCGCACCGGAGCCTGACACGGCAAAGTACAGCTCGAGGTGGCGGTATCCGTTCCAGGCGAGCGTGGCGACGCGATCGCCCGGGCCGATTCCGAGCGAAGCGAGCGCGTTGGCCAGTTGCCGCGCGCGACGATGCAGCTCGCGGTAGGTCGTGCGGTGAAGATCGCCCTCGACGCGGCGCGAGACGATCTCGACCGAACCGTGATGCCGATCCGCGTGCTGGATCAGCGTCGCGATGTTCAACGGCATCGACATCATCAGACTCTGAATCATCGTCCCTCTCCTGCGGCCGGTCCGGGCGCGAAAAATCGCTTACCGTGTGAAACCTTGATCAGGTTCACTCGCTAGAATGCGCCTCGGTGAGGTTTCGGCCTTGAGCGAACCAACACCGGGATGGGCCCGCGGCGGTTGCAAACCGCATCGGTCCCTTGTCTTTCGCGAGAACCGAACTTGAAGATTTTGCTTGATCTGCTGCCGGTCGTCGTCTTTTTTGTCGCGTTCCGGCTGGCCAAGGCCGCTCCGCAGCTGGCGCATGCCTGGGCCGCTGCGGTTCTGGGTTCGGTGCCGGCAGCCGCGAGCGCGGCCTCCGACATCGTGCCGGTGATCGTCGCGACGGCGTGTGCGATCGTGGCCACCTTGATCCAGGTAAGCTGGCTGCTGTTGCGACGCGCCACGGTGACCGCGTCGGTCTGGCTCAGCGCCGCGCTGATCGTGGTGTTCGGAGGATTGACGGTCTGGCTGCACAACGAGTGGTTTATCAAGTGGAAGCCGACGCTACTGTATTGGGCATTTGCTGCGGTGCTCGCATGCGGTCAATGGATCTGGAAACGCAACCTGCTCGGCGTGCTGTTTTCCAGTGAACTGCAGCTGCCGCAGGCTGCCTGGGACCGGCTGTTGATCGCCTGGGCCGCCTTCTTTCTGGTGCTCGGCTGCATGAACCTGGTGGTCGCCTATCAATTCAGTACCGAGGCCTGGGTCAACTTCAAGACCTTTGGCCTGCTGGGGTTGACATTCGCCTATTCGGTTTCGACCGGCATCTACGTGGCTCGACACTTGAAGGCGCCGAGCAATGGCTGAAGCCATGATCGATCGGATACGCAGCCTGCTGGCTCCTCTGCAGCCGCTCGAGCTGCAGATCGAAGACGAAAGCGATCGTCACGCCGGCCATCCCGGCGCGCGCGACGGCGGTGGCCACTACAGGCTGCGCATTGTCAGTCCCCGTTTTCGGGACCTGGCGCCGTTGCAGCGCCACCGCATGGTGTATGATTATCTGGATAGTCTGATCCCGCGGCAAATCCATGCGCTGGCGATGACCTTGCTGAGCCCCGAGGAGGCGGCTGCGGCAGGATTCCAACCACCCTCTCGAGAGTAATCCCAGATGTCCCGATTCCCTCTTTTGTTCGTCGTGTCACTGGCGACCGGATTCGTCGTGTCACTGCCGGCCGGACCCGCGCTAGCGCAGAACAAGGCGGAGAACAACGTCGCCATGGTCAACGACAAGGCGATCAGCAAGGCGACGGTCGATCAGTTCATTCAACAACTCGGTCAGCCCGATACGCCCGAACTGCGCGACCGGATCAAGGAACAGTTGATCGAGCGCGAAGTCTTCCTGCAGGAGGCGACGAAACGCGGAATACCGGAGCGCCCCGACGTCAAATTCCAACTCGACTTCGTGCGCAAGACGGCGATCATTCAGAACCTGTTCCGGGACGAGGCGAAGAAGCACCCGGTCACCGACCAGCAGGTGCAGACCGAGTACGACAAGCAGAAAGCGACGCAGGGCGACAAGGAGTATCACGCGCGTCATATCCTGGTCGAGAAGGAAGATGAGGCGAAGGACGTCATTGAGCAGCTGAAAAAGGGCGCCAAGTTCGAAGATCTGGCGAAAAAATCGAAGGATCCCGGTTCGGGAAGCCGGGGCGGGGATCTGGGCTGGGCGGCGCCGAGCGCCTATGTGAAGGGCTTCTCCGACGCGATGGTGAAGCTCGACAAGGGCAAATACACCGAGACGCCGGTCCAGACGCAGTTCGGATACCACGTGATTCTGCTCGAGGATGTTCGCAGCACGCAGTTCCCGGGGCTCGACCAGGTCAAAGGGCAGATCACCGAATCGATCCAGAATAAGCAGGCCCAGGCCTTTGCGGACGACCTGAAGAAGAAGGCGAAGATCCAGTAAGTAATCGGTCGCTGCGAATTGGCACAGGGGGCGCTTGGGCGCCCCCTGTCGCATCTGGAAGCATCCCCGCGGTGTCCGCGCCGATGATCAGTCCAGCGTCAGCGGCAGCGATCGGCGCCGCGCGCCGGTCAGCGCGAACAGCGCGTTGGCCACCGCCGGTGCGATCGGCGGCGTACCCGGCTCGCCCACCCCCGCAGGAGCGCGTTCGCTCGGCACCAGGTAGGTCTCGACGATCGGGGCCTGGTCCATCCGCAGCAGCGGATACTGCGGAAAGTTCTGCTGCTCGACGCGGCCCGCGCGGATCGTGATCCGCTCGCGAAGTGCGGCGCTGAGCCCGAAGTTCACGGCCCCTTCGATCTGCTGCTCGACAATGCGCGGGTTGACCGCGATTCCGCAGTCGACCGCGCATACCACGCGGTGAACGCGCGGCTGCCCGTCCTGCAGCGACACCTCGGCCACCTGGGCCACGATCGAACCGAACGACTCGTGCAGCGCCAGGCCGCGGGCGCGCCCCGGAGCCAGCGGACCGCCCCAGTCGGCTCTCTGCGTGGCCACCTCCAGCACCGCGCGGTGAAGAGGGTGATGCTGCAAAAGAGCGAGCCGGAACTGCAAAGGGTCGGTTGCGGTCGCATGCGCCAGCTCGTCGATGAACGATTCGGTGAAAAACGCGTTGTGCGAATGACCTACCGAGCGCCAGTTTCCGATCGGCACCGCGGAGGCGACCTTGACGTGACTGCAGTGTCGCAGCTCGAACTCGTAGGCCTGATCGAAGTGGCCCTCGGCGGTCGTCGCATCCGGCGTTTCGAAGGTCATAAACGGAAAGGCTCGTCGCAAAAATTGGGGGCCGATCGCATCGGATGCGGTGCGGCTGACCCAGGCGAGCACACGGCCGGAGGCGTCGATCGCGGCCTGGAAACGAGCCACTGCGGCGGGCCGATAGAAGTCGTGGCCAAAATCCTCCTCTCGCGACCACAGGACCTGCACCGGCGCCGGCCCCAGCTGCATGGCCAAGCGGATCGCGGGCACCAGAAAGTCGCTTTCCAGCCTTCGTCCGAAGCCGCCGCCGAGCTGTGTGACGGTCAGATCGATGCGGTCCAGGGCCACACCGCTGGCCCGCGCAGCGACCCTGCGCGCAACGCTGGCGGCCTGCGTCGGCGCCCACAGCTTCAGCCGCCCGTCGATCCACTGCGCAGTGCAATTCATCGGCTCCAGCGTCGCATGCGCGAGCCAAGGCGCTTCGTACTGCGCCTGCACGACGCGGTGGGCCGATCGCAGCGCACCGATCGCATCGCCCTGCGCGTAGAACACCCAGCCGTCCGGTGCATCGAGCGCCTGGCGCATCTCGCGCACCAGACGTTCGCTGTCCGCTGGATCGCCGATGCCGCCGTCCCACTCGATCCGGATGGCGGACAGCGCCTGCTGGGCCTCCCAGTGGCTGCGTGCAACGACAGAGACCCCCGGCGCGCAACCGCTTATGCCTTCGTAAGGAATGACGCGGATCACTCCGGGCATCTGTTCGGCTTCGCGCGGATCGAACGATCGAAGCCTGCCACCGAACTGCGGGCAGCCGCGGACCGCCGCACGGAGCATTCCGGGCAGGCGGACGTCGATCCCGTACGTCGCGCGCCCAGCGACCTTGTCGGCGCTATCGACGCGCGGGATCGGACGGCCGATCAGGCGGAACTGGGCCGGCTGCTTCAGCTCGATGCGCGCCGGCGGTGCCAGGCGGGCGGCCTGTGCCGCCAGCTCGCCGTAGCCGAGCACGCGCCCCGTCGCGTCGACCACCGTCCCATCGCGCGCCGAGCAGGCCGATGCCGGCACGTGCCAGCGGCGCGCGGCCGCCTCGATCAGCATCTGGCGGGCCGCGGCGCCGGCCTGTCGCATCGGGATCCACGCATCGCGCACGCTGCTGCTGCCGCCGGTGATCTGCAGACCCAGATCCCGGGCGATCTTGGAGACGAACCATTCGGCAATCCGCGCGCCGGGTGCGCCGGCCCGATCCGGGTGAAACGGAAGTGACTCGAGCATGACCGCGACGTTCGCGTAGATTGCATCGTCGCCGGTCGGCACGGCCTGTACCTGTGCCAGTGGCGCTTCCAGCTCTTCGGCCACCAGCATCGGCAGCGCGGTCAGAACGCCCTGCCCCATTTCGCTGCGCGGAACCGCAATCGCGATCGTGCCGTCGGCTGCGATCCGAACCCACCCGTTCAAGGCGACAGGCGGCGAGAGCGAGGGCGATCCGAGCCGGCCTGCCGGGGGCGCAAGCGCCCAGCCGACGATCAGCGCGCCGGAAGCACCCAGACCAGAGAGCAGAAACGTGCGGCGTTTCAAACCGATTCTCCCCTACAATCCGGACCAACCGTTGCCGCGTCGGCCGGTGCGGGAAACAAAACGATAACGGGAGATTCCGATGACTCTATCGCTGGTCCGCCGCGCGGCTGTCGGCCTTGCAGTTGGGCTGCTTGCAACGAGCGGCTTTGCCGCCAACGTGCTTTCGCTGAAGGAAAAGGTGGAGGTTACGGCACCGCCACAAAAGGTCTGGGAGCTGATCAAGGATTTCGACGGATGGCAGAACTGGCATCCGGCGGTGGCCAGCACCGAGATCACGTCCGGCAAGGGCAACACGCATGGAACCGTGCGCGTGCTGACGACCAAGGATGGCGCCAAGATCACCGAACGGCTGGATCGTTATCAGCCCAAGATCTTCTCGTACACGTACCGGATCACGGACAGCCCGCTGCCGGTCACGGACTATGTCTCGACGCTCCAGGTGAAGGCCACCAAGTCAGGATCGGTCGTGACCTGGAGCTCGCATTTCAAGGCCAAGGAAGGCACTCCAGACGCCGATGCCCTCAAGACGATGCGCGATATCTACACCGCCGGGCTGAACAGCCTGAGAGATAAAGTTAAGTAAGAAAGATCGCGCAGGACCCTCAGCCCCGGACCACCGGCCTCGCCCTGGCGGGCGTCACTCGAGTTCCTCGTACAGCGCGAGCGTCAGGAACTCCGGGAACTGTTCGCTGGTCGACATCGCCTCGAAGATCCTGGCCGCCCGCTCGTAATTGCCCGATTCTCCTTCGACCTCGCCCTTCACCTTCGCGAGTTCTTCGGGGATCAAGGCGCGCACCAGATCCACGGTTACTTTGCGGCCGTCCTGCAGACGCCCCTTGGGCGAGCGTATCCACTGCCAGACCTGCGAGCGCGAGATCTCGGCCGTGGCCGCATCTTCCATCAGGTCGTGGATCGGCACGCACCCGTTGCCGCCGAGCCAGGAGCCGAGGTAATGGATGCCCACGTTGATGTTCATCCGTAGCCCGGCCTCGGTGATCGGCGCCTCGGGCTCGAAACGCAGCAGATCGGCCGCGCGGGCCTGGACGTCTTCGCGCTGCTTGCCGATCTGGTTCGGACGATTGTCCAGCACGCGCGTGAATTCGAGCATTGCGACCTGCACCAGGCCGGGGTGCGCTACCCAGCTGCCGTCATACCCATCACCCGCTTCGCGCGCCTTGTCGGCGCGTACGCCCGCCAACGCCCGCTCGTTGGCGACCGGGTCCCTCTTGATCGGAATCAGCGCGCTCATTCCGCCGATCGCCGGCGCGCCGCGCCGGTGGCAGGTCTTCAGCAGCAGCAGCGAGTAAGCGCGCATGAAGGGGGCAGTCATCGTGACCAGTGCGCGGTCGGCCAGGCAGAACTGGCTGTCGCTGCGGAATTTCTTGATGCACGAAAAGATGTAATCCCACCGGCCGGCATTCAGCCCGGCCGAGTGGTCACGCAACTCATACAGGATCTCGTCCATTTCGAAGGCGGCCAGCAGCGTCTCGATCAGCACCGTCGCCTTGATCGTTCCGTGCGCGATACCCAGCTCGCGCTGCGCCAGCACGAAGACGTCGTTCCACAGGCGCGCTTCCTGATGGGATTCCAGCTTCGGCAGGTACAGGAACGGCCCCTGCCCGCGCTCGGCCAGCTCGCGGCCGTTGTGGTAAATGAACAAGGCGAAATCGAACAGGCCGCCGGAGACGCGTTCACCATCGACCCGCACGTGCTTCTCATCCAGATGCCACCCGCGCGGCCTGACCAGCAGCGCCGCGATCTTGTCGTTCAGCCGGTAGATGCGACCGTCGGGCGAGGAAAACGAGATCCGGCGGCGGATCGCGTCGAGCAGGTTCACCTGGCCCTGGATCTGGTTGTCCCAATTGGGCGTGTTGCTGTCCTCGAAATCCGCCATGTAGGCGTCGGCACCGGAGTTCAGCGCGTTGATGATCATCTTGCGCTCGACCGGACCCGTGATCTCGACGCGGCGGCATTCGAGCGCGGGCGGAAGCGGGGCGATCTGCCAGCTGCTCTCTCGTACCGAGCGCGTCGCCGGCAGGAAGTCGGGCCGCTGGCCGCGGTCGATCTGCCCGGCCCGTTCGGCTCGCGCCGCCAGCAGCTGACGGCGGCGCGGTTCGAATTCGCGGTGCAGCCTGGCCAGGAACTGCAGCGCAGCCGGCGTCAGAATCGCGTCGAAGCCCGGCTTGATCAACGCCTGGACGACGACGGCCGAAGCGACACTCATGACTTGCCTCCGCTGTGCAACCGAAGTGCGAAATCGACGGCGTCGCTCAGCGAGCGTCCGATTCCGTCAGGCTGGCCGTCCAGCCGCTCGATCGGTGCCGAAGAACGGTTGACCCAGAAGCTGCGATAGCCGTACCACTTGGCCCCGATCGCATCCCAGCCGTTGCTGCTGATCAGCAGCAGCTCCGCAGCCGGATGACCCAGCGTCAGCGGGCCCAGCTCGTACACCGCCGGAGCCGTCTTGTAAGCGCGCGCCTGGTCGGCGGACAGCAGCACATCGAAGTAGTCGTCCAATCCGGCCCCGTGCAGCGCATCCTCCATCTGGCCCGGGTCACCGTTGGTCAGCACCCCGACCGTAAGGTCGGCCGCCAGCAAGCGTTGCAGCGCGGGAACCGCGTCGGCAAACGGCGTGAGCTGGGTGAACTCGTGCATCAGCAAGCCCCGCCCCGCCGAATCCAGCGGAAGATGCAGCGCGTCGCACGCGTACTGCAGAGCGTCTTCGACCACCTGGGTGAACGGAACGTAACGGCTCGACATCGTGCGCAGGCGGGTGTACTCGAGCTGCTTGTCGCGCCACAGTTGCGACAGCGCCGAGCCTCGGCCCGGGAACAGCTGGTCGGCGCGGCCGGCAACCGAATGCACGTCAAGCAGGGTTCCGTAAAGGTCGAACAGAACCGCGCTCAATGCCTTCCCCATGATTCGCCTCCCTTGGCCGTTTTGCGCCCGCGCTTTGCACCCGGTCCGTACCGCGGTCAGTATATTGGAGCGACCGTCCGTTCCAGTGCGGCCTCGTTGATTTAGGCGGCGAACCGATCCAGGTCCAAGGTCGATCGCCGGCCCAGCGCGGCGCCGTTCTCGGCCAGCCACGATTCGGCCCGACTGCGCCCCTCTCCCTTCAGCCGCTGCAGAAACGGCAGACTGGTATTCAGTGTCTTTTCGATTTCCAGCTGGTTGACCTTCTCGTCGGTTTCGATCATGTGCAGGTTCAGTTCGAGCAGCCGCTGTTCCAGCCTTCCGCGGATCAGCGCGGGGGGCCTGGCTGCGCGCAGGCTCAGCGCGAGGTCGCGCATCTCGGTCAGGAAGGTCGTGTTGAAATGGATCTCGGTCAGGCGCGAGCGGATCGCGTCAGCGCTGGTCGGTGTCGCCGGCCGCCACAGGGGAAGCAGCAGCACGATCACCAGGTCTCGACCCTTGCAACTGTTCACCAGCGGATGCAGTGGCGGGTTGCCGGTGTAGCCGCCGTCCCAGTAGGCCTCGCCGTCGACCAGAACCGCCTGATTCAGGGCGGGCAGGCAGGCCGAGGCTAGAAGATGTTCGACCGAGAGTTCGCGCTCGCGGAAGATGCGCAGCGCACCCGTTTTCACCTGTGTGGCCCCCACGAAGAGGCGCACCGGGCTGGCGCGGCGAATCAAGTCGAAATCGAACAGCCGTTCGATGATCGAGCGCAGCGGATTGATATCGAACGGATTGAGCTGATACGGCGAGAAGAAACGGGTCAGTCCGAGCAGGAATTTCGAGGGCGTCGCAATCAGGCCGGTGGACGCCGATGGCTCGCTGGCCAGCGTGGCCTGCACCGGGTACGACGCCGCTCCGACCGCGGTCCAGAGCGCTTCGAGCTTCTGCTTTGCGCCCTCGGGGCCGCCTTCGGCCAGCCCGTGTGCCAGCGCGAGCGCGTTCATCGCGCCGGCGCTGGAACCGCTGATGGCCTCGTAGCTCAGGTGCGGTACCTCGAGCAGGCGATCCAGCACGCCCCAGGTGAATGCACCCAGGGCGCCGCCGCCCTGCAGGGCAAGGTTGATGGTGTGCTGACGCAAGGAGGAGCCGACCGGTCGGCAGATGCCCGATTGGGGGTTCGCGCAAACTCGGGATAAAAAGAAGCCGCCATAAGGCGGCTTCAAACTCTTCGTATTCTATCTTTCTGTTTGTTCTGGAGGCGTCCCCAGGTACCTCGCCCCGCCCGTCTCCCTCCGGCGCTCACGCGCAATTTTTGAAGCGCGGCGCAGCATAGGGCGGCGCTGCGCGCTTCACAAGTCGCGTTGCAAACGCACGTTGCTTTCGCACAACGGGCCGGCAAGACGCTTGCTCAGGCAGCTTTTCGGTCGTCATCGCCAGCGAAGAATTGTTCGTCCTCGGTCGAGCCCGACAGTGCGGTCGTGGAGGACTCGCCGCGGTGAATGGTCTGGGTGACTACATCAAAATAACCGGTTCCCACTTCGCGCTGATGTTTGACGGCAGTGAAGCCTTGCTCGGCCGCGGCAAATTCGGCCTCCTGCAGTTCCACGAATGCACTCATCTGGCTGTGCGCATATCCATACGCCAGTTTGAACATCGAGTAGTTCAGGCTATGGAAGCCGGCCAGCGTGATGAACTGGTACTTGTAGCCCATCGCTTCGAGCTCGTGCTGGAAGCGCGAGATCGACCCATCGTCCAGATTTTTCTTCCAGTTGAATGAGGGGGAGCAGTTGTAGGCCAGCATTTTGCCGGGAAACTGCCGGTGGATCGCCTCCGCGTACTGCTTGGCAAAGGCCAGATCCGGCTTGCCCGTCTCGCACCAGAGCAGGTCCACGTACGGCGCGTAGGCCAATCCGCGCGACACCGCCTGCGCGATACCGGCCTTGGTCCGATAGAAGCCCTCGACGGTGCGCTCGCCGGTCAGGAACGGGCGGTCGTTCTCGTCTACGTCGGACGTCAGGAGGTCGGCCGCCTCCGCATCCGTGCGAGCGAGCAGAACGGTCGGCACTCCCAGCACGTCGGCTGCAAGCCGCGCAGCCGTGAGCTTTTCAATCGCTTCGCGGGTTGGCACCAGCACCTTGCCGCCCATATGCCCGCACTTCTTGGCGGACGCCAGCTGGTCCTCGAAATGCACGCCGGCCGAGCCCGCCGCGATGAGCGACTTGGTCAGCTCGAATGCGTTCAACACGCCTCCGAATCCGGCTTCCGCGTCGGCAACGATCGGCGCGAAGTAATCGATGTAGCCGGGATCGTCGGGATTTTTACCCTCCATCCACTGGATCTGATCGCAGCGAGCCAGCGCGTTGTTGACCCGGGCCACCACCGATGGCACCGAGTTCACCGGATAAAGGGACTGGTCGGGATACATTTCACCCGCCACATTGGCGTCGCCCGCGACCTGCCAGCCCGATAAGTAGATCGACCGCAAGCCCGCCTTGACCTGCTGCATCGCTTGGTTGCCGGTCAACGCGCCGAGTGCGCTCACAAACGACTCGTTCGTCAGCATGTACCAAAGCCGCTGCGCGCCGCGCCGCGCCAGCGTGTACTCGATGGTCACCGAGCCGCGCAGACGAATTACGTCGTCCGCGGTGTAGCCTCTGCGTATGCCCTTCCAGCGCGCGTTGTCGGTCCAATCGTTCTGCAGGCGCTGGGCTTCTTGCTTGCGAGCAGTCATCAGATCTCCCCTGGGTCGTTACTGGTGTGTCCGATCGATGAATGCATCGTAGGGTGCTCGAAGCAGCGCAGCAAGTCTCATATCATATAGAAGACACACAATTAAACTTAACTAACTCAACATGTTATGAACTTGGTTCCACATTGGAAAATAGTTTTTGTGACTTTGAAATGCAAACTGTTGCTGCGCAGCAGGGACGTTTCGTATCGCAAAACGCGCTTCGCGGACTGAAACAGCAGCGGTTTGCAGCGGAGCGAAACAGGCCTGCATCGAGCAAGCGCCCGAACAGAAGCGGCGTCAACGCCATGCCGGCGGTGTTTCATCGATCGGCGCTGCGCGATGCACCGAAAACGCGATCGGGCGGGCGGATGGGATAATGGCGATTCCGAATCACCGTGACTCGTATGCGCCGTAATCGTTTCATCTCGCGCGCCCGCCATCAGGCGGATGCGGACACGCTGGCCAAACTGGCGCGCCGCCTGTCGGAATCCGGCAGCCGGATCGAGGACCGGCTGTGGGAGCGACGCCTGGTCGAGCTGGTCAACGACCGGCTGGCGCGCGGTTTTGGCGATGCGATCGAGGCCGCGCTCGAAGAACTCGGCTCCGAACATCCGCGCGCCTATGATGACCTCGCCGATCTTGCCGAATCGTGCGCCGAAAGCACGACCGTGGAGATCGACGGCAAGCCGCATGACGCGCTGCTGCTGGCGATTCCGCTGCTCGCCTGGTCGCGCTACCGGCTGCCGGCGACCAAACTGAGTCCGACCGTCGTCGAAAACGTGCTGGCGCAGGTGGTGGGCCACCTGGCGCCCCGGGGCGCGCGCTGCGCGGTCGCCGATTACCTGTTCTCGATCGATCAGCTGCCCGAGTCGCTGGGCGAGGTGCGCGATACGGCCGATCAGCTGTTCTCGGCGGCGGTGCAGGACGGGCGACACAAGGTCGACGCCAAGAGCCTGCGCGAGCCGATCGCGATGCTGGCGGACGCGCGCTACCTGCTGGCGGCCATCGTGGTGGCGCAAGGCAGCCCGCTGTTTCACTGGCAACAGACCGGCGTGGATCCGGATTCCAAGCTGAGCGCGATGCAGGCCTTTCGCGAGCAGCTGGACAACGTGGTGACGCCGGTGATGATCGGATGCAAGTTCCGCACCCTACCCCCGAACGCGTTTCACGCAGCGCTGCGCCAGGGCGACCGCGAGCTTCGGGAGTTCTCGCTGGAGGCGGCCATCTCCTACCTGAAGCTGTCTTTCGATCTGTCGCCGTCTGCGCTGCAGGCGACGATCGCGCCCTACGATGAAAAGCGCGAACGCTCGGCTCCGGAGATCCGGATCGGTATTTCGCGGGCCGGTGAAGACGACCTGGTGATCGAAGGCGTCGTGTGGCCGCTGCTGGGTGACGACGAGGAGCGTTCGGTGGAGGAAATCGAGGCCGCGTTGCGCCGCCTGGGGGTTGTTCGCATCGTCGCGCACGCGCACCGCTTCCCGCTCGAATTCTGCGACGACTGCGGCGCTCCGATGTTCCCCAACGCGGCCGGTCACTCGGTCCATACCGAGCCGCCCGACGAGGGCGAAGAGCAGCCCTCGACGCCGTTGCACTGAGCCGCCTACGCGCTGCGCGCTTCGGCGGCCAAGGCCGCTTCGGCGCCTCGCGTTTCGGGGGGCGAGCTAATCCCGTATTTCCGCCATTTCGGCGGGCCTGCCCGCCGAAGCGCGCACAGCGCGCGTAGGCGGGGGAATTTTTCGGCTCCTTGCCCGGTACTGCATCCGGGAGCGGCCGCGGTGCGCGGCTGTCGTCGTTAATCACGAAAGGAGCCCCATGGAACAGCAGATCGATCGGCGCGACTTCCTCCGGCTGGCCGGTTACGGTGGCGTCGTCTTCGCGTCTGGGCTCGTCACCGGCGGTTGCGCGTCCCCGAGCGGCGGCGCCCGCGCCGGGGATGCCGCCGCCGAGTTTCACTTCGTCCAGCTGTCGGACCTGCACTGGGGATTCGAAGGTCCGCCCAATCCGGACGCGCGCGGCACGCTGCCGAAGGCGATCGCGGCCGTCAACGGGCTCGCGCAGGCCCCTGACTTTGTCGTGTTTACCGGCGACCTGACCCATACGACCGACGATCCGAAGGAGCGGCGCGTGCGGATGGCGCAGGTGCGCGACCAGATCGGGAAGCTGAATGTGAAGACCGTCCACCTGATGCCCGGCGAGCACGATGCCGCGCTGGACCGCGGCGAAGCGTTCCAGGAGGTCTTTGGCAAGACGCATTACACGTTCGATCACAAGGGCGTGCACTTCATCGTGCTCGACAATGTCTCGGATCCGGGCGCAGTGATCGGCGACGAGCAGTTGGGCTGGCTCGCCAGCGATCTGTCGGATCGGCCGCGCAACGCGCCGATCGTGGTGCTGACTCATCGGCCGCTGTTCGACCTGTACCCCCAGTGGGACTGGGCCACGCGCGACGCGTCGCGCGCAATCGCGCTGCTGGAGCCGTTCGAGCACGTCACCGTGTTCTATGGCCACATTCACCAGGAACACCACCAGATGACCGGCCGGATCGCGCACCATGCCGCCAGGTCGCTGATCTTCCCGCTGCCGCCGCCTGGATCGCAGCCGAAGCGGACGCCGATTGCATGGGATGCGGCGGCGCCTTACCGCGGCCTGGGTTGGCGCGATATCGAGGCCGACGCCGCGCGCGCCTACTACGAACTGCAGGAACGTCCCGTCCAGGGAGCCTGAGCCATGGCGATCGGAACGAAACTTCCCCGCCGGCGCGCGCTGGCCGTCGCCGCGGCCGGCGGGCTCGGCCTGGCGCTTGTGGCGTGGCGCGTTCAGGCGCAGGGCGGACCACGGGTGATCCCGGTCGTCGCCAAGAGGTTCGTCTACGAACCGAACGAGATCCGCCTGAAGCGCGGCGAAGCGGTCGTGCTGGAGCTAAGCTCGCTCGACGTCGTGATGGGCTTCAATGCGCCGGACTTCAAGGTCCGCACCGACATTCCGCCCGGCAAGCTGATGCGCGTGGAGCTGACGCCCGACAAGGCCGGCACCTTCACGTTCTTCTGCGACGTCTTCTGCGGTTCGGGCCACGAGGAGATGAACGGCACCTTCATCGTGGAGGCGTGAGGCTAGGGCGGGCAAGCCCGCCCTAGCCTCACCGCCCTCCGTAGCGCGGAGCGCGGAGGAGGGCCGTTTCAGCGAACGGTCCGCTCGAACCGGAACCCTCCGTCCTTGAAGTCGACCGGAACCACGTCCTTCGGGCCGACCTTGCCTGTTTCAGTGAACGGTCCGCTCGAACAGGAACCCTCCGTCCTTGAAGTCGACCGGAACCACGTCCTTCGGGCCGACCTTGCCTTCCAGCAGCAGCTTGGCGATCGGGTTTTCGATCTGCTGCTGGATCGCCCGTTTCAGCGGCCGTGCCCCATACAGCGGATCGAATCCGACCTTGGCCAGCTCGGCCACCGCCGCGTCGCTGACGACCAGCTTCAGGTCCTGCGCTGCCAGCCGCGCCTCCAGGCGACGCAGCTGGATTCTGGCAATCGCTTCGATCTGGCGCCGGTCCAGCGCCTGGAACACCACGATCTCATCGATCCGGTTGACGAACTCCGGCCGGAAGTGCTTGCGCACCTCGCCCATCACGGCTTCCTTGATCAGGTCCGGATCCTGGCCCGCCATCCGCTGGATCTCGTGCGATCCCAGGTTCGAGGTCATCACGATCACGGTGTTCTTGAAGTCGACTGTGCGGCCCTGTCCGTCGGTCATCCGGCCGTCGTCCAGCACCTGCAGCAGCACGTTGAAGACGTCGCTGTGCGCTTTTTCGACCTCGTCCAGCAGGATCACGCTGTACGGTTTGCGCCGCACCTGTTCGGTGAGCTGGCCGCCTTCCTCGTAACCGACGTAGCCGGGCGGCGCACCGATCAGCCGCGCCACCGAATGGCGCTCCATGTATTCGGACATGTCGATCCGGATCAGGTGATCCTCGCTGTCGAACAGGAATTCGGCCAGCGCCTTGCACAGCTCGGTCTTGCCGACGCCTGTGGGCCCGAGGAACAGGAACGAGCCGTATGGCCGGTTGGGATCGGCCAGGCCCGCTCGCGAGCGGCGGATCGCATCGGCGACCAGCCGAACCGCTTCGTCCTGCCCGACCACCCGCGCGTGCAAGTGCTCTTCCATCTTCAGCAGCTTCTCGCGCTCGCCCTGCATCATCTTGGACACCGGAATGCCGGTGGCGCGCGAGACGACCTCCGCGATTTCCTCGGCTCCGACTTCCTTGCGCAGCAGCTTGAACTCGCGCTTGCCGCCTCCCGATTCGGCCTCCTTCAGCTGGCGCTCCAGCGCCGGTAGCCTGCCGTACTGGATCTCGGCCAGCTTGTCGAATTGGCCGCGACGCTGCAGGTCCGCCATTTGGGCCTTGAGCCGGTCGATCTCGGCCTTGATCTGAGCCGCCCCCTGCACGGCGGCTTTCTCGGCCCGCAGCACCTCGTCGAGGTCGGCGTACTCGCGCTCCAGCCGTTTGATCTCGGCCTCGATCAGCTCGAGCCGCCGGCGCGAGGCCTCGTCGCTTTCCTTCTTGACGGCCTCCCGCTCGATCTTCAGCTGGATGATGCGCCGGTCCAGCTTGTCCATCACCTCGGGCTTGGAGTCGATCTCCATCTTGATCCGCGCTGCGGCCTCGTCGATCAGATCGATCGCCTTGTCCGGAAGGAAGCGGTCGGTGATGTAGCGGTGCGACAACTCGGCGGCAGCGACGATCGCCGGATCGGTGATCTCGACGCCGTGGTGCAGCTCGTAGCGCTCCTGCAGCCCGCGCAGGATCGCGATGGTCGCCTCCACGCTGGGTTCGTCCACTATCACTCTCTGGAAGCGGCGCTCCAGCGCCGCGTCCTTCTCGATGTTTTTGCGATACTCGTCCAGCGTGGTGGCGCCGATACAGTGCAGCTCGCCGCGCGCGAGCGCGGGCTTCAGCATGTTGCCGGCGTCGATCGCTCCTTCGGCCTTGCCGGCGCCCACCAACGTGTGGATCTCGTCGATGAACACGATCGTCCTGCCTTCATCGGCCGCGATGTCCTTCAGGACCGCCTTCAGGCGCTCCTCGAATTCGCCTCGGTACTTCGCCCCGGCCAGCATGGCCGCCAGATCGAGCACCAGAACGCGCTTGCCCTTCAGGGTCTCCGGCACTTCCTCGTTGACGATCCGCTGGGCCAGCCCCTCGACGATCGCGGTCTTGCCCACGCCCGGCTCGCCGATCAGCACCGGATTGTTCTTGGTTCGCCGCTGCAGGATCTGGATCGTGCGACGGATCTCGTCGTCGCGCCCGATCACCGGATCGAGCTTGCCCTGCCGCGCGCGCTCGGTCAGGTCGATCGTGTACTTCTTCAGCGCTTCCCGTTGGCCTTCGGATTCGGCCGAATCGACGCTGGCGCCGCCGCGCACCGCCTCGATCGCCGCATCCATCGCCTTGCGCGTCAGGCCGTGCTCGCGGGCCAGACGGCCGGCTTCGCTCTTGTCGTCGGCCAGCGCCAGCAGGAACATCTCGCTGGCGATGTAGGCGTCGCCGCGCCGTTGGGCTTCCTTGTCGGCCTGGTTCAGCAGGCCGACAAGGTCGCGCCCGACCTGGACCTGGCCGTCGATTCCCTGCACCTGCGGCACCCGCTTCAGCGCCGCGTCGACCGCGGCGGCCAGGGGCCCGACGGCCACTCCCGCGCGCTGCAGCAGCGAGCGGGCCCCTCCATCGGACTGGCGCAGCATCGCCGCCAGCACGTGCACGGGCTCGATGTACTGGTGATCGTTGCCCGCCGCAATCGACTGCGCGTCGGCGAGCGCCTCCTGAAACTTGGTGGTCAAGCGGTCCTGTCGCATGGCACGGCCCCGTTTCGGGTTTCCCCCAAAAGCCTAGTTTGGGCGTCCGGGGGCCGTTTTCAATCGCCTGCGCTAGGAGAAGGTCGGGTGCCCCGAAAAGTCCAGCCAGCGCTGCGTCGCAAAGTCGTACAGCTTGCAGCGCCGCGCGGTGTCGAAATACCAACGCCAGGAGAAGGCCTGAACGACGATACGGCCCGGCATCAACTGCTCGAGCTTCGCCTGGGCGCGCTTCAACCGATACAGCGGGATGGACATGTCCAGGTGATGGGCGGTGTGCTCCATGATGTGGTGCATCAGCGCGCCAAACCCGCGACGAAACTTCAGGTGCACGGTGGTGCTGACGGCGGGGTTCGACGCGCTCCAGGCCAGCTTGTCGGCGAACCAGCTGACCGACGTGTGGGTATGGTGCACGTACACGACGAACCCGATCATTCCGTTCCAGAAGATGAACGGCACCACGAAGGCGACCAGCAGCAGCAAGGCCACGGACTGGCCGGTCGACGTGGCCACCCAGACCACGCCGCCAATCCAGGCCAGGCCCGCAATCAGCGCCAGCGCACAGTCGGCGCGGAAGATCGGCCGGCGGCTCGGCATGTGCCGCTGGCTGGGGAAGAACATTCGCAGCCACCAGATCTCGACCAGGTAGTAAAGCCAGGGGGCCCAGCCGCTTCGATAGACGCGTTCCAGGCCGCGGCGCCACGCCGGCATCGCTGCATATTCCTCGGCGGATTTCGGCGCCCACACGAAATCGAAGCCGCGCAGATTGGTGTAGCCGTGGTGCACGACGTTGTGACCGACTTCCCACAAGCTGTACGGAGTCAGCGACGGCAGGAACGCGATGCGGCCGATCCAACGGTTCAGGCCACGGTGCTGCGTGTAGCTCTGGTGGCAGGCATCGTGGCCGATGATGAAAAGACGCCCGATCACGAAGCCGCAAGCCAGGGCCGAGAGCAGTTTCAGGACCGGGCTGGCCGCCAGCAGCGCGCCGGTCAGCGCCGCCGAATACAGCGCGAGGTCCACCAGCAGCAGCCCGATGGCCAGCGGTGTGGAGCGCTTCACGAGCGGCGCAAGCTCGCTGCGCAACTGCTTGCGCGACGGAAGCGGCGCGGTCGTGTCGTTCGCATTAACTAGGGTCATCGACAGTCGTCCGGGCACGAGGCAAACTCAATAATAATTGTAGCTCACGCGATCGCGCGCACCGTAGCCATTCCCAGTGCGGTCAGCGCGAGCGAACCGGCCAGGTGGGCGGCCGCGGTCGCAACCGCCCACTGCGGTTGGCCTCGTGACAGCAGCGTCACGACCTCGGCCGAGAATGTCGAAAACGTCGTCAGTCCGCCCAGGAAGCCCGTGATCGCGAACAGCCTCCACTCCGGCGCGACTCCCTGGTTCTGCGCAAAAAACCCCACCGCCACGCCGACCAGGTAACCGCCGATCAGGTTCGACGCCAGTGTGCCGAGCGGAACGGTCGGCAGCAGTGGATTCAGTCGCAGCCCCAGCCACCAGCGCAGCCAGGCGCCGCCGGCAGAACCCAGTCCGACCGCGCCGAAGGCCATCCACGCGGGCCACGGCCGCATCACTTGCGCGGCTCCCCGCGCTGCCAGGCCGCGCGCGCCCGCTCGTCCGATGAGCGCGCCTCGACCCAGCGCGAGCCTTGCGGGGTACTCTCCTTTTTCCAGAACGGGGCATCCGTCTTCAGATAGTCGATCAGGAAGCGGCACGCCTCGAACGCGTCGTGCCGATGCAGGCTGGTGACAGCCACCAGCACGATCTGATCGAGGGGAGCGATCACCCCGATCCGATGCACGATCAAAGCGTCGATGATGTCCCAGCGCTGGCGTGCCTGCGCCACGATGTCTTCGAGCGCGCGCTCGGTCATCCCCGGGTAATGCTCCAGCGTGAGGTCCAGCACCTCGCGCCCGTCGTTCACGTCGCGCGCCAGCCCGACGAAACTGGCGATCGCCCCGACTTTGGGGTTGGCGCCTCGCAGCGCGGCCAGTTCGGCGCCGACATCAAAGTCATTCGATTGGACGCGCACGGTCATCAGCAAGTCCCCTGTGTCGTTGCGCTGCGGTCAGCCGCCCGTGACCGGTGGAAAGAACGCGACTTCGGCACCGTCGCGAAGGCGGGTCGCATCGGCGGCCATCGTCTGGTCCATCGCGGCGCGTATCGGCCGCACCTCGGCGAACGCCCGGTTCCACGGCGCTCCGCGCTGCGCCAGCCACGTGCGCAGCTCACCGACCGTGGTCACATCGGCCGGGATCTCGATGTCTTCTCCCGAACGTCCGATCGCGTCCCGGAGGCGAGCGAAGTAAAGCACGGACAGTTTCAACCGAACAGCTCCGAAAACGGAAGATAGGGCACTTCGTCTCCGCGTGCGACACGGCGCCCGACTTCGATATCGGCCAGCCCGTCGGCCCACGCGGCCGACGTCAGCACGGCCGAATTCTGGACCGCAAAGGCCTGCAGGGAGCCCTGATCCGTCACCCGCACGCGCAGCAATTCGCGCCTCGCCCCGGCTTGCCGGACTTCGAAGTCGGCCCGCATCGGGATGGCCCGCGGAAGCAGCTCGAGCGCGCCTTGCCGCTTCAGGATGAACGGGCGCGCCAGCATCGCAAACGTGACGAGCCCCGAGACCGGATTGCCCGGAAGGCCGATGAACGGGACGCCGCGCACGTGCCCGAACGCGAGCGGCTTGCCGGGCTTCATCGCGATCTGCCAAAGATCGATCGCCCCTTCGGCTTGCACCGCAGCTCGTACGTAATCAGCCTCGCCGACCGACACGCCGCCGCAGCTGATCACGAGATCGGCTTGCTCGGCGGCCCGCACCAGGGCCTGCCGCGTCGGCTCCAGCCGGTCCGGCACGATGCCCAGGTCGATGACCTCGCATCCCAGCCCTCGCAGCAGAGCCGAGAGCAGGAAGCGGTTCGAGTTGTAGATGCGGCCTTCCGGCAGCGGATCGCCGGGCATCGCCAGCTCATCGCCGGTGAACAGCACGCCCACCTTCAGGCGCCGATAGACGGTCAGGCTGGCCAGGCCGACCGAGGCCGCCAGACCGACGTGCGGCGGCCGCAAGCGCGTTCCGCGCGCCAGCACCTTGGCCCCCGCCGCGATGTCCATTCCGGCTGGCCGGATCCATTGTCCGGGCGTCGGCATCGCCAGCACGACGACCCGATCGGCCTGTAGCTGGGTGGCCTCCTGCGGCACGATCGCGTCGCAGCCGGGGGGAATCGGCGCGCCGGTGAAAATGCGCGCGGCCGACCCGGCCGCGAGCGGCTGACCGACTTGCCCTGCCTGGATCCGCTGCGACACCGGCAGGCTGGCCGGCACGTGGGTCAGATCGGCGCTGCGCACCGCATATCCGTCCATCTCGGAATTGTCCAGCGGCGGCACTGCGATGCCCGAGACGACCGGCTCGGCCAGCACGCGGCCGAGCGCATCGAGTGTCGCAACCGTTTCGACCCGACTAACGGGCGAGGCCTGCCTCAACAGTGTCTCGATCGCCTGGTCGAGCGCAATCATCACTCAATCCCCAGATGCTGAACGATGAAGACCGCAATGGCCGCGACATCGTCGCGCGCAAATCGCGGCAGCGCGCGATCGACCGGATCATCGCACACGACCGCGATCAGATTCGGATCGCCCTCCTTCGCGCCTGACGGCGCTACGGAGGGCAAGCCCTCCGAAACGCGAAGCGCAGGCGCAACGGAGGGCAAGCCCTCCGTAGCGCGAAGCGCGAAGGAGGGGCCGCGCACTTCGATGCGCGGGATCGATCCGTCGCTACGAAAGCCCTCTACCAGCACCAGGTCGCAGGGGGCCAGCTCGGCCAGCAACTGGTCGAACCCGGCGGCCTGGCCGCGCAGCTCGGTCATCAGGGCCCAGCGCTGGGGCGCGGCGATCATCACCTGGGCGGCCCCCGCGGCCCGCAGGCGAAAGGAATCCTTGCCCGGCCGATCGAGATCGAATCCCTGGTGCGCATGCTTCAGCGCCGACACGGTCAGCCCGCGCTGCGCCATCAGCGGAATCAGGCGCTCGATCAAGGTCGTCTTGCCGGACCCGGACTGACCGACGAAACCGATGGCCTTCACTGTGCTTGCCTCAGCTTGGATCTGGCCTCGATGTAGCGCCGGATCGCGGCTGCATCGGGGGGCATCTTCTCGAACCGCTGAGGGCGCGCCAGCATTTCGCTCATCGCGTGGGTGAGCGGCGGCGCCTGGTCGATCGCCTCGACGATCGTTTCCGAGAACTTCGCCGGCTGCGCCGTTTCCAGGCAGATCATCGGAATTCCCGGTCGGCCCGCATCGCGGGCGACCTTGATGCCGTCGGCGGTGTGCGGATCGACGATCCTGCCGCTCGCGTGGAACACGGACCGGATCGTGGCCAACCGGTCTGCATGCGTGCTGCGCCCCGAGCCGAATCCGCAAGCTGCCGCACCCTGCCAGTACGGTGTTGCCGTCAGATCGAACTCGCCGCGCTCATCGAGCTGCCGCCACAGCTGGCGCACGTGGTCCGGAGCGCGCCCCACCAGGTCGAAGACGAAGCGCTCGAAATTCGACGCCTTGGAGATGTCCATCGACGGGCTGCTGGTGGCGACGGTCTGACCGCGGCTGCGCAGGCGATAGCGACCGGTCCGGAAGAACTCGTCGAGCACGTCGTTCTCGTTGGTCGCAACGATCAGCCGGTCGATCGGCAGCCCCATGCTGCGCGCGATCCATCCGGCCAGTACGTTGCCGAAGTTGCCCGATGGCACGCAGAACGACACCCGATCGGCGTCGTCGCCGGTAGCGGCAAAATAGCCGTGGAAGTAGTAAACGACCTGCGCCGCCACCCGGGCCCAGTTGATCGAGTTGACCGCGCCCATCCGGTGGCGCCGCTTGAACTCGACGTCGGAGCCGATCTGCTTGACGATGTCCTGGCAGTCGTCGAACGTACCCTCAACGGCGATGTTGAAGATGTTCGGATCGTTGAGCGAATACATCTGAGCGCGTTGAAAGGCGCTCATCCGGCCGTACGGCGACAACATGAATACGCGGATTCCAGTCCGGCCGCGCATCGCGTATTCGGCCGACGAGCCGGTGTCGCCCGATGTCGCCCCCAGGATGTTCAGCGTGTCCGCGCCGGCCGGCAGTTCGTGCTGGAACAGGGCGCCCAGCAGCTGCATCGCCAGGTCCTTGAACGCCAGCGTTGGACCGTTGGACAGCTGCAGCAGCTTCAGCCCCGGCTCCAGCTCTGTCAGCGGTGCGACCTGCTCGCTGCCGAACAACGCCGCCGTGTACACACTGCGCGTGAGCCTCGCCAGCTCCCCGGCCGGATAATCGTCCGCGAACAGGCTCATCAGTTCGCAGGCAAGCTGCGCGTACGGCAGGCCGCGCCAGGCACGCAGCATGGCCGCATCGACGCGTGGATACCGCCCGGGCACCATCAGTCCGCCATCGGGCGCAAGGCCCTCGAGCAATACGGCGCGAAAACGCGCCGGCGGCGTCTGCCCCCGCGTCGACACATACACCATCAGAGCAGCTCTTCCTGACGGATCCGGATCACGGGCGCCAGCACGGTCGGCAGCGTCTCGATGCGGCCAAGGGCGGCGTTGACGTCGCGTTCGAGCGCTTCGTGCGTCAGCAGGATGATGTCGGTCTGGTTCTCGCCCTCGCTGGGCTCGCGCTGGAACATCGCGTCGATCGAGATCCGGTGATCGGCCAGGATCCGCGCGATGTCGGCCAGCACGCCCGGCCGGTCGGCCACCCGCATCCGGAAGTAATACGACGTGACGGTGTCTTCGATCCCGAGCCACGGCAGGTTCACCAGCGCGTCCGGCTGGAAGGCCAGATGCGGAACCCGGTTGTCCGGGTCGGCCGTGTGGGTGCGCGTGACGTCGACCAGGTCGGCCACCACGGCCGAAGCGGTCGGCTCGGCGCCCGCGCCGGGGCCGTAATACAGCGTGGTCCCGACCGCGTCGCCCTTGACCAGCACCGCATTCATCGGGCCTTCCACGCTGGCGAGCAACCGCTGCATCGGCACCAGCGTCGGGTGCACCCTGAGCTCGACTCCATGGCTCGTCCGTTTCGTGATTCCGAGCAGCTTGATCCGGTATCCGAGCTGCTCGGCATACCGAATGTCGGCGGCCGCCAGCTTGCCGATGCCTTCCATGTACGCGGCCTCGAAGCGGATCGGCACGCCGAACGCGATCGAGCAAAGGATGGTCAGCTTGTGCGCGGCGTCGACCCCGTCGATGTCGAAGCGAGGGTCGGCCTCGGCGTAGCCCAGCGCCTGGGCCTGCTCCAGCACCGATTCGAACGAGGCGCCGGTCGCGCGCATCTGGCTGAGGATGAAGTTGCTGGTCCCGTTGATGATGCCCGCGATCCATTCGATCCGGTTCGCCGTCAGGCCTTCGCGCAGCGCCTTGATGATCGGGATGCCGCCGGCCACCGCCCCCTCGAACGCCACCATCACGCCGACCCGGTGGGCGGCCGCGAAGATTTCATTGCCGTGCACCGCCAGCAGCGCCTTGTTGGCCGTGACCACGTGCTTGTGGTTGCCGATCGCCTCCAGCACCAGCGCACGGGCCGGGTCGCAGCCCCCTATCAGCTCCACCACGATGTCGATGCCGGCGCTGCCGACCAGTTGTTCCGGGCTGTCGGTGACTTCGATGCCGGCGCCCACGACGGTGCGAGCCCTGGCGGCGTCGCGCACTGCGATCTTCACGATCTCGATGCCACGGCCGGCGCGGCGCTGGATCTCCTCCTGGTTGCGCCGCAGGATCTCGTAGGTGCCCCGCCCCACGGTTCCGAAGCCGAGCAAGCCGACCCTGATCGGTTTCATAGCGGCGCGGGCGACTCGGGCGTCAGGCCGCGGCCCTGCCCAGCGAGTCGCGCCGCAGCATGTCACGGATGCCGCGCACTGCTTGTCGGATCCGGTGTTCGTTCTCGATCAATGCGAAGCGCACGTGCGTGTCGCCGTATTCTCCGAACCCGATGCCGGGCGACACCGCGACCCCGGCCTGCGACAGCAGCTTCTTGGCGAACTCCAGCGATCCGGCCGCGCGGTACGGCGCGGGAATCTCGGCCCATATGTACATCGAAGCTTTCGGCACCTCGACCGGCCATCCGGCCTCCTGCAGTCCCTTGGCCAGCACGTCGCGCCGGCGCTGATATTGTGCGCAGATGCCGGCGACGCAGTCCTGCGGACCTTCGAGCGCCGCGATCGAGGCGACCTGGATCGGCGTGAACGTGCCGTAGTCGTGGTAGCTCTTGATGCGCGCCAGCGCGGCCACCAGGTCCCGGTTGCCGACCATGAATCCGATCCGCCATCCCGCCATGTTGTAGCTCTTGCTCAGCGTGAAAAACTCGACCGCCACCTCGCGGGCGCCGGGCACTTGCATGATCGAAGGGGCCTGGTAGCCGTCGAACACGATGTCGGCGTAGGCCAGATCGTGCACGACGTAGATGCCGTGCGCGCGCGCCAGTTCGACCACGCGCCGGAAGAAGTCCAGGTCGACGCACTGCGCGGTCGGATTGCTCGGGAAACCCAGCACCATCATCCGCGGCTTCGGAAAGGATTCGCGGATCGCGCGCTCCAGCTCCCCGAAGAAGTCCGTCCCGTGAGTGGTCCGCACCGAGCGGATGTCGGCTCCGGCGATGATCGCGCCGTAGATGTGGATCGGATAGCTTGGATTCGGAACCAGGACCGTATCGCCGCGGTCCAAGGTGGCGAGCATCAGGTGGGCCAGGCCCTCCTTGGAGCCGATCGTGACGATCGCCTCGGAATCGGGATCGATCCGGACCTGGAACCGGTTCTGGTACCAGTTGGCAATCGCGCGGCGCAGCCGGGGGATTCCCTTGGACACCGAATAGCCGTGGGTATCCTGCCGCTGTACCGCTTCGATCAGCTTGTCGACGATGTGCCTGGGCGTGGGGCCGTCCGGATTGCCCATGCTCATGTCGACGATGTCCTCGCCACGGCGCCGGGCCGCCATTTTCAGCTCGGTCGTGATGTTGAACACGTACGGCGGAAGCCGCTTGATGCGCGGAAATTCGGGCGAGACGTGCTCCATGGGGGCCTTTCGAAGGCATAATTTACCGCAAATGCAGGAGCCGCATTGAAGCTGCACGAACAGCGTGCCGCCCACCTGAACACCGTCACCGGTTACGGCCCGGGCTATATCGAGATCAACGGCGCGCGCCACGCTGGAAACCTGATCGTGGTGGCCGCTGCGGTGCAGTCCTGGGCTGTGGCCGGGTTCGAGTCGCTGCAGCGGCAGGATTTCGATCCGGTGCTCAGTCATGAGCCCGAGGTGGTGCTGCTCGGCACGGGGCTGCGCCATCGTCTGGTGCACCCCGCGCTGACGGCCTCTCTGGCCCGCGCGGGCGTCGCGCTCGAGGCGATGGACACCAGGGCCGCCTGCCGCACCTACAACATCCTGGTGTCTGACGGCCGTCGCGTGGCGGGCGCCCTCCTGCAGGAGGTCGCAGGGTCGTGACGGTCGAGATCGGCGCCGTGGTGCCCGATTTTTCGGCCCCTTCCACCGGCGGCGAATTCCGCCTGTCCGATGCGCGCGGCTCCCCGCTGCTGATCTACTTTTACCCGAAGGACAACACGTCCGGGTGCACGGCCGAAAGCAACGACTTCGCGGCGGCTCACCCCCGCTTCGCGCAGCATCGGATCCGGATCATCGGGGTCTCGCGCGACAGCATCAAATCGCACCTGGGCTTCAAGGAGAAACTGAACCTTCCGTTCGAGCTGGTATCGGATCCCGACGAGCACCTGTGCGCACTGTTCGGGGTGATCAAGAACAAGACGATGTACGGCCGGCCGGTGCGCGGGATCGAGCGCAGCACCTTTCTGCTCGACACTCAGGGCGTGCTGCGTTACGAATGGCGCGGCGTCAACGTGCCGGGGCACGCGGAGCAGACGCTGGCCGCTGCGCGCTCGCTCGCCTGATTGCCGCCTGCCGTCGCGGCCCACACAACCTCAACTCCTCGCCGATCGCATGCCACTACCCAAAGCGCCCGACAAGCCCGCCACGATCCTGCTGCCGGCCGACTCGCCTGCTTCGCCGGGCAAGCCCGCCCCCGGGCTGAGCGCTTCGCCGGGCAAGCCCGCCTCCGGGCTGCGCGCTTCGCCGGGCAAGCCCGCCTCCGGGCTGCGCGCTTCGCCGGGAAAGCCCGCCTCCGGACTGCGCGCTTCGCCGGGCCTGCCCTCCGAAGCGCCCCGCGCGAAGGCGGGCGAGCCCGCATCCGAGTTGCGCGCTCGGACGGGCCAGCCCGCATCGGAGCCGCGCGCGCGCGAGCGCCCGGCAGCCCACCTGGCGCTGGTCGAAACGCGCACTCGCGCTGCCGGTCGCAAGGTGCGTCCTGCGAGCGGCCGACCCAAGCTGTTCGTGCTCGACACCAACGTGTTGATGCACGACCCCACGAGCCTGTTTCGCTTCGAGGAGCACGACATCTTCCTGCCGATGATGACGCTGGAGGAGTTGGACGGCCACAAGAAGGGCCTGTCGGAGGTGGCGCGCAACGCCCGGCAGGCGAGCCGCTCGCTCGATGCACTGGTGGCGACCTGCCACCACAAGATCGAGGAGGGGATTTTGCTGTCCTCGATCGGCAACACCGAGGCCACCGGCCGCCTGTTTCTGCAGACGGAGGCGATCGCGGAGGTTCTGCCTCCCAGCTTGCCGGTCGGGAAGGCCGACAACCACATCCTCGGGGTCGTGCGCGCGCTGAGCCAGACGCGCGCCGACTGCGACGTGGTGCTGGTGTCCAAGGACATCAACATGCGCGTGAAGGCGCGCGCGCTCGGCCTGTCTGCCGAGGACTACACGAACGACAAGGTGCTGGAGGACACCGACGTCCTGTACACGGGGGTCCTCGCCTTGCCGGACAACTTCTGGGACCGGCACTCCAAGGCCATGGAGTCCTGGCAGCAAAGCGGCGCCACCTACTACCGCATCACCGGACCCCTGGTGCCGGAGCTGCTGATCAACGAATTCGTGTTTCTGGAGGTGGCAACGCCGCCGTTTTACGCCCAGGTGAAGGAAATCCGCGCCAAGACGGCGGTGCTGCGCGTGCTGCGCGACTACCTGCATGCGAAGAACGCCGTATGGGGCATCACGGCGCGCAACCGCGAGCAGAGTTTCGCGCTGAATCTGCTGATGGACCCGGATTGCGATTTCGTCACGCTGATCGGGCAAGCCGGCACCGGCAAGACGCTGCTGGCGCTGGCCGCCGGCCTGGCACAGACGCTGGAATCGCGCCGCTACTCCGAGATCATCATGACGCGGGCCACGGTGCCGTTCGGCGAAGACATCGGTTTTTTGCCGGGCACCGAGGAAGAGAAGATGGCGCCCTGGATGGGAGCACTCGAAGACAACCTGGAAGTGCTGAACCGCGGCGAGGACGCGGCCGGCGAATGGGGACGGGCCGCCACCAACGATTTGATCAGAACGCGAATCCGGATCAAGGCGATGAGCTTCATGCGCGGACGCACGTTCATCAGCAAGTACCTGATCATCGACGAAGCGCAGAATCTGACGCCCAAGCAGATGAAGACGCTGATCACGCGCGCCGGGCCCGGCACCAAGGTGGTGTGCCTGGGCAACATCGCGCAGATCGACACCCCGTATCTGACCGAGGGCAGCTCGGGCCTGAGCTACGTGGTCGATCGCTTCAAGGGCTGGCCGCACGCGGGCCATGTGACGCTGCAGCGCGGCGAGCGCTCAAGGCTGGCCGACCACGCGGCCGAAGCGCTTTAGGATCCGCAACAAGACCATGGCGTCCTCACCACATCCGCGCTGCGCCCGTGCAGTCCGCTGCACCATGACCACAATCGAAGCTCGCATATTGATTCGCGCGCCGGCGACGCGGTGACGGAGGCCATGTTCGGGTCCGGGTGACTGATGCACCGCCGAACGAATGCCGCCAATATAATGATGTAGGAACAGGCCGACGCGCCTGTTTCTATGGGTGAGCCGAACGGTCGGCAGGTTCACCGCCTCGAACACCCGGAAAGAAATCAAGACGGAAGGAATCGCAGATGAGCGATGAACAGTTTACTCGTGAACCGCCGAGGAACCGGGCGCGTGAAGTTCTGATCTATTTCGCAGTCACGGTGGCGGCGTTCGGCGCGGGCATGCTGCTGGAGTCGCAACTGGCTGCGCACACGGCGGCCTCGCTGAAGCTCGCTCACGAACAGCAACTGAAGCAGGCCGCGGAAAGGGCGGAACAGGACAAGCAGACGTTGACCGACACACTGGCGAAGGAGCGTGAAGAACATGCAAAAGATATTCAAGCAAAAGATCGGCATCTGGCTGCTTTTAGTGGCCGTGCTGCCGGGGTGCGCCGTAGTCTCGAAGCCGGCCTGTCCGCCGCCCGAAGCTCAGGAGAAGCCTGTACCGCCCGAATTGCTGGAATCTCCGAAGCCATCGGTGGAGTCTTCGACAGTATCGGAGAAGTTACCGGAATCGCTCAAGACCTTGGACGAGAGAATCAACAACTTAAAGAAGATAATAAGTCTCTCTCCACAAAGCTAGCCGGCTGGCAGAAGTGGAACGCCGAGCGACCCCAACGGGTCACGATCGTCGGCGAAAAGAGCGATTGACCCTGGCGACGACGAACGCGTCGAGCCCGGCCAGGACCGAAAGCCGACATCAGGAATTTCGCTGCCCCTGGCGTCCTGGCCGTTGAGGATTTCGCCGTTGCAGGTACGCCATGGCCGCATTCGGAACAGAAATTGACCGAGCCGGTGATCTGATACGGCGTCTGTTCGAGGATGGTTCCGTTGTTGTTCTCGCCGGTGCGGGGTTGAGCACATCAAGCGGAATTCCGGACTATCGAGACGGTGACGGCCAATGGAAGGGCGCCAGGCCCGTCGATCATCATGACTTCCTGCGATCCGAAAGCACGCGTAGGCGCTACTGGGCAAGGAGCTTCGTGGGCTGGCCCATCGTCGGTTTGGCGACCCCAGGCCGCGGCCATCGTGCTTTGACCCGGCTCGAGCATCTGGGCCGCATTGCTCTGATCATTACGCAAAATGTGGACGGCTTGCACCAGAAAGCGGGGAGTCGATGCGTGCTCGAACTCCATGGGGGATTGGAGCGGGTGATTTGCTTGTACTGCCATCGGACATTCCAGCGTGCTTGCGTTCAAACGTGGATGAGCGAGGCCAATCCAGGCTTTACCAGTGACGCCGCGCCGGTTGGCCCGGATGGTGATGCTCAGGTTGCGGAGAGGTTTCATGCTGATTTTCGCATTCCGGCTTGCCCCTCTTGTGGCGGCATGCTCAAGCCGGATGTAGTGTTCTTCGGCGACAGCGTGCCGAAGGATCGCGTCAAGGCCGGCATGGACGCCATCGCCGCGGCCCGTGGCCTATTGGTGGTCGGATCCTCCTTGATGGTCTATTCAGGATTCCGATTTGCCGAACACGCGCATCGGCTCGGTAAGCCCGTCATGGCCATCAACCTCGGGAAAACGCGCGCTGATTGCCTGCTGTATGCCAAGGTTCAAGACGACTGCGACGAATTTCTGCACGCACTGCAGATGGAGGCGGCTGTGGCTGCGGAGGGGCCTTGCTTCCTGTGATGCCCTCGCTTACGAAATAGCTCTGAAGGATCCCGCAACGGGCTACAGCGTGCGGCGGAGGTGGATCTTCGCCACGCACGGGTCGCACTTTCCAGGCTTGGAGGCGTCAGAAGCGGTAGGACAGGCCCAGCTGCACCTCACCCTGCGCCACGGCATCTGCCTTGATCTTGAAGACGCAGCCGCCCGAACAGAACAGCCCGCCGCTGCTTTTGACGAGCGTGACATAGCCTCGCGTTTCGAGGCGCAGCGCGACGTGCTCTCCAAGAGTCGCCTGATAGCCGATGCCGAGGTTCAGCGAAGGCCTGACTTCGTCGCTGTAGCCGCTCGCTCCGGGTTGGAACAGCGTGGCGCCAAGCCCGCCCACGAGGTACGGACCCTGGCCGATCGAACCATCGAGGAAGTTGGTGCCGCCGATGTGGAAGTAGATCACCTTGATCGGCAGCGGCGCGGGGGTCGTCCCCGACGGCGGATTGGCGACCGCCGACGGGTCGAGCCTCAGACCGGTGTGCTGGTACGACAGGTAGAACTGCAGTTGGCGGCTGCCGTCGAGGTCCTTGTCGTAGCAGAGCGCCCAGGCGCTGGAAGCCTCGAGGCGCAACGTCTGGTTGTTGGTGGCATCGACAAAGCCGCCCCCGTCCCGGTAGGCGCCATACAGCGTGAGGGCGTTCTCCTTGGACGTCGTCTGCGCCGCGCCGGCGACCGCGCTCAGCATCAGCATCGGTCCCGCGAGCAGGCGAGTCGGCCACATCGAGTCTCAGCGCCTGAAAATGATGATGGATCGGTGCGGTAATCATAATAGGCGCGACGCGACGCAGGAAACTCCGCCAGGAGAGTGGCGGTTCCGCGCTTGAAGATTGGCCCAAGGTCTCGAACCCGCCACCACCTTGGACGCGGATTGGACGAAGGCAGCTGTGAGCGTGGTCCTTCGATCTCAGCCGGCCCGAGCCTCATCCTCGCGAATCGTGGCCCCGCTCGTCCACAAGTGCCAGGCGGCCCAGAAGCCCGTTGGCGCCAGCAGCAGCAGTGCCCAGCGCAGCGACTCCGCGCCTGCGCCGAACGAAGCCGCAAACCAGTCGCTCAGCCATCCGATGACCTGCGGCGCGATCACGAGATTGGCCACATTGGCGGTAAACAGCAGGATGGCGCACACCATGGCGCGCATGTGCGCGGGCACCACGTTCTGCAGAAGCCCGAGGATGGGGCCTATATAGAAATACACCGCGGGCACGAAGATCCACAGCAGCAGCGTCGCTGCCCGATCGGAGGTCACCCAGTACACGAATATCGACGGAATCGTCGTCAGGGCAGCCACCCACCCGAGCAGCCGCGCAACGTGGCGTGGATCCGCGGCGGTGCGCCGGCCCATCAGCCAGCCGGCCAGCAGCGTGCCGGCGGTACCGGCAATCAGATGCATGGGTCCCAGCAGCGCTCCCGCCTGCCCCACCGTCATGTGATGAGATCGCTGCAGAAAGGCGGGCGTCCACCACATCAATCCCCAACTCCACAGGGTTGCAATGGACCCTCCGGCGAGAAGATGCACCGCCGATCGCTGCGTGGCAATGAAGCGCAGCGAAGCGGCCAGCGTGGTGCGCGGCGGGTCAGTCGACGGCGCGTCGAGCTGGCCACGCCTGGGCTCGCGTACCGTCAGGCGCACGATCAGAGCCACCAGCAGACCTGGAATGCCCAGCACGAGGAAAGCGGCCCGCCAGCCGCTGCGCTCGGCCGCCGCGCCGGCGACGGATGAGCCCAACCATGCACCGAGGCAAGCCCCGAGCGCGAAGATCGTCAGGGCCATCGGTCGCCGGGCCGCGGGAAACTTGTCCGCCAGCATCGCTGTGGAGGGCGGCGTTCCACCGGCCTCACCGATCCCGACCGCGAAGCGGGCCAGCAGCAACTGCCAGTAGTTTTGAGCCAGGCCGCACAGGGCGGTCATGCCGGACCACAGCGCGATCGCAATGGCGAGAATGTTTCGACGGTTCATCCGGTCCGCCAGGGCGGCGATCGGAATTCCGACCGTTACGTAAAAGAGCGCGAGCGCGACGCCGGTCAGAAAGGCGACGCCGCTGTCCGACAGCTGCAGCTCGAGCCGGATCGGTTCGATCAGCGTCGAGATCGAGAAGCGATCCGCGATATTCAACGCGTAAGCGATCGTCAGGACAGCCAGTACGTACCAGCGATCACGAGGCAACGCGGTATCGATTTGCTGATCGTCGCTCACGAAGTGCGTCGAAATCGTCGATTACGAGTGAACGTGCGGTTCACGAGCAAGCCCACCAGCGGCGAGCCGGGACTAGAACGGCGCCGAGGAGGATCCGCTCGCCAGATTGTCGAAGCGTGTGAACTCTCCCCCGAAGCGCAGGTTCACGCGACCGATCGGCCCGTTGCGCTGCTTGCCGATGATGATCTCGGCGACACCCTTGTCGCTGGTATCCGGGTTGTAGACCTCGTCGCGGTAGATGAACAGGATCAGGTCGGCGTCCTGTTCGATCGCACCGGATTCGCGCAGGTCGGACATCACGGGTCGCTTGTCGGTGCGGGTCTCCACGGTCCGATTCAATTGTGACAACGCGACGACGGGAACCTTCAGCTCCTTGGCGAGCGCCTTCAGCGAGCGCGAGATCTCCGAGATCTCGGTCGCGCGGTTCTCACCGACCGCGCTGGCCGACATCAACTGCAGGTAGTCGACCACGACCAGTCCGAGCTGCCGGTACTCGCGCGCCAGCCGCCTCGCCCGCGCTCGCAATTCGAGCGCGTTCAGTGCAGGGGTTTCGTCGATATACAGCGGCGCCGCGTGCATCCGTTCGATCGCCTCGCTCAGTCGCGGCCAGTCCTCGTCGTTGAGCCGCCCGGTGCGCAGCCGCTGCTGGTCGATGCGGCCGACCGAGCCGAGCATCCGCAGCGCAACCTGGGACGCGCCCATCTCCATCGAGAACACGGCGACGGGCATCCCCAGGTCGATCGCCACGTGCTCGCCGATGTTCAGCGCGAGCGCGGTCTTGCCCATCGACGGGCGGCCGGCGATGATGATCAGGTCGCCGGCCTGCAGCCCGCAGGTTTTCGAATCCAGATCGGCGAATCCGGTCGGCACCCCCGTCACATCGCTGCCGCCGGCGCGCTCGAACAGCTCCTGGATGCGTTCGACCACCCGGGTGAGCAGCGGCTCCAGGCGAACGAACCCGGCCCGATCGCGGGCGCCCTGCTCGGCGATGCGGAACACCTTGCCCTCGGCCTCGTCCAGGATCTGCTTGGCATCGCGGCCCTGTGGCTCGAGCGCGGACACCGCGATCTCCTCGCCCACGGTCACCAGGCGCCGCAGCACGGCCCGCTCGCGCACGATCTCCGCATAACGGCGGATGTTGGCCGCGGAGGGCGTGTTCTGCGCCAGCGAGTTCAGGTAAGCGAGGCCCCCGCTGTCCGCTGCCTGGCCCGCCCCCTGCAGCGCCTCGAACACGGTCACCGTGTCGGCCGGCTTGTTCTGGTCGATCAGGCGTGCGATCTGCTGGAAGATCAGGCGGTGGTCGTGCCGGTAGAAGTCCTCGGCGCTGATCCGATCGGCGATCCGGTCCCAGGCCGAGTTGTCCAGCAGCAGCCCGCCCAGCACGGACTGTTCGGCCTCGACCGAATGCGGTGGCGTGCGCAGCGCCGCCAGCTGCGGGTCGACGGCCGACGAACTCACACGGCGTCGCTCAGGACCGATACGGTGATCTCGACAACCACGTCCGAGTGAAGCGCCAGCGTGACCTTGTGATCGCCGACCGACTTCAGCGGCCCCTGCGGCATCCTGACTTGAGCCTTGGTGATTTCGAAGCCCTGCTTGCCGACGGCTTCGGCGATGTCGAAGTTGGTCACCGAGCCGAACAGGCGACCGTCCACGCCGGCGCGCGCCGGGATCTGCACCATCAGCCCGGTCATCCGCTCGCCCAGCGACTGCGCGGCCCACAACCGGTCGGAGTGCGCCTTTTCCAGCTCGGCGCGCCGGCCCTCGAACTGCTTCAGCGCCACCTCGGTGGCGCGGCGGGCCTTGCCCTGCGGAATCAGGAAATTGCGGGCGTAACCGTCCTTGACCTTGACGACATCGCCGAGCTGGCCGAGATTGGCCAGCTTCTCGAGCAGGATCACTTGCATTTGCAGGCTCCGGAGTCTGCCTCAGTGGCTATCGCTCAGTGATTGTCCGTGTACGGGATCAGCGCAAGGAAGCGGGCCCGCTTGATCGCCGTATCGAGCTGGCGCTGGTAGTGCGCCTTGGTGCCGGTCAGCCGCGCCGGGATGATCTTGCCGTTGTCCAGGATGAAATCGCGCAGCGTCTCGATGTCCTTGTAGTCGATCATCTGGACCTTCTCGGCGGTGAAGCGGCAGAATTTGCGGCGCTTGAAAAGCGCGTTCTTCTGCTGGTCGCGGCGTCCGCCGCCCGGGCGCCCGCCGCGTCCTGGCGGCTTGCCCTTCGTCGACTTGCGTGCCGTAGCCATTACCGACTCCTTCTCGATCTATTCACTCGGATGCCCGCCGGTATCCGGTCAGGTGCAAGACCAGCTTACTCGACCTTCGCGAGCGCGGCGCCAGGAAACCGGACAGATCCAGCTGCGCGCCGAGCGCCTCGCGCTCGAGGCTGCCGGCGATCGGCCCCAGTGCGATCGCATTCACCAGGAATTCGAGCGTCCTGGATGCGCCCGCCTCCATCACTTCGGACCGGTGCCGGATCTGGGCCTCCACCACCGCAACGCCGGCCGGCGTACGCCGCACCGCGGCCCGCTCGACCAGAATCCCGTCGAGCCGAACCTCGTTCACCCCGCGCTCGTCGTTTGCTCCGCCGCCGCCTTGCGCGCCTCCTCCTTCTCGACGATCTTCATCATCGGAGATGGCCCGGTCTGCGCGGATCTCATTCCGACCGTCAGGTGGCGCAGCACCGCATCGTTGTAGCGGAATCCGTGCTCGAGCTCGTCGAGCGTGGGCTTTCCGCACTCGACGTTCAGCAGCACGTAGTGCGCCTTCACCAGCTTGTCGATCGGGTAGGCGAGCTGACGCCGGCCCCAGTCCTCGACCCGATGAACCTTGCCGCCCTGCCCGGTGACGAGTGCGCGATAACGCTCGATCATGCCCGGAACCTGCTCGCTCTGGTCCGGATGCACGATGAAGCAGATTTCATAGTGACGCATTAAGGCTCCTTGTGGATGAAGCCGCCCGGTGCGTCGCGGTGCGGCAAGGAAAAAACGCGTGATTCTACCCGATTGCCGCGGCGCCTCAAGGCGCGTTCGTGCTGCGCTGGCGCCGTGTCTCGAACAGGCAGATTCCGGCGGCCACCGATACGTTCAGGCTTTCGACCTGACCGGCCAACGGAATGCGGGCCAGCTCGTCGCAGCGCTCGCGCGTCAGGCGGCGCAGCCCATGGCCTTCGGCGCCCAGCGCCCAGGCCAGCGGCCCGCGCAGGTCGATCGCATAGAGGTCCCGGGGGGCGGCATGGTCGGCGCCGACGACCCGCACGCCGGTCTCCTTGATCTCGTCGATCGAGCGGGCCAGGTTGACGACCGGGATCACCGCCACCGATTCGACCGCTCCGCTGGCGGCCCTCAACGCCGCCGAGGACAGCGACGCGGAGCGGTCCCGCGGCAGCACCACCGCCGTTACCGCGGCCGCTTCCGCCGTCCGCAGGCAGGCGCCCAGGTTGCGTGGGTCGGTGATGCCGTCGAGCAGCAGCAACAGCGAGTCCGGGCTGATCTTTTCCAGCACCTGCTGCAGCGAATGGGCGTTTTCGAGCCGGGCGCACAGCGCCACCACGCCCTGGTGACGGGTTGGCCCGACCATGGCCTGCAGGCGCTCCGGCTCGACCGGAATCGGCCGCACCGCCGCCTGCTCGGCGCGCTCCAGCAGTTGGCGCATCCGTGCGTCACGCCGGCTCGGGTCGTAATAGAGCGACTCGATCGTCTGCGGCGCGTTGCGCAGCCGGGCGGTGACCGCGTGGAATCCGGCCAGGGCGGTGCGCTGGCTCATCCGGCAGCGCGTCCGCGGCGCCGCTTGCGGCCGCCGACGCCGACCTTGCCGCGCGGCCCCGCGGGGACCGCTTGCTCGGCCGCTTGCGCCGCCAGACGCTCGGCGCGCCGTGCCTGCCGCGTGCTGCGTACCGTGGCGCGGTCGACGACGGAGCGACGCCGCCCGCGCGCCGGCGAGTCGCGTCCGTCCGGCCGGGCGACGGCCGACGCTGTGGCAGACGGCCGCACCGGCCGAAAGTCGATTCGGCGGGCCTCCAGGTCGACCCGCGCGACCTGCACGGTCAGCCGGTCGGCCAGGCGGAAGCGCAGGCCGGTGCGCTCCCCGCGCAATTCGTGCAGCGCCTCGTTGAAATGGAAGTACTCCGAGCCCAGCTCGGACACGTGCACCAGGCCCTCGACATACAGGTCGTCCAGGATCACGAAAACGCCAAAGGGCACCACGGCCGAGATCGACCCGGAGAAGGTTTCCCCGGTGCGCTCGCGCACGTAATAGCTCTTCAGCCAGGCTTCGACGTCACGCGAGGCCTCGTCGGCGCGCCGTTCGTTGGCCGAGCACAGCACGCCGAGCTTCTCCCAGCGCGATATCGCGGCGCCCGAGTCGACTGCGGTGCCGTCGTCCGCGTACAGCATCGGATCGAAGCGGTGGCTCGCCAGCAGCGCTTTCAGCGCCCGGTGCACCAGCAGGTCAGGGTAGCGCCGGATCGGCGAGGTGAAGTGCGCATAGGCCGGGTACGCGAGGCCGAAGTGTCCGCTGTTGTGGGGCGTGTAGATGGCCTGTTGCATCGAGCGCAGTACCATCGTCTGCAGCAGTTGCGCGTCGGGACGGGCGCGGATCGCGCGCAGCAGCTTGGCGTAGTGGCCCGGCTCCGGTTCGGCGCCGCCGTCGAGCTGCAGTCCGAACGCCCGCAGCGACGCGCGCAGCGCCTCCAGCTTCGGAGGGGTCGGACCTTCGTGCACGCGGTACAGCCCCGGCTGGCGTCCGCGGTGCAGAAAGTCGGCCGCGCACACGTTGGCCGCCAGCATGCATTCCTCGATCAACCGATGCGCGTCGTTGCGCACGCGCGGAACGATCCGCTCGATGCGCCCGTTCGCATTGCAGATGATCTGCGTTTCGACCGTCTCCAGATCCAGCGCGCCGCGCTGCACCCGGCAGGCCGCCAGCACCTCGTACAGCCGGTGCAGGTTGCGCAGGTGCGGCAGCAGGGCCTGGTGGCGGCGCTGCGCCGGCGAATCGGGAGCCGACAGCGCCTCCCACACCTCGGTGTAAGTGAGCCGCGCCTGCGAGCGGATCAGCGCCGGGTAGAACTGGTATGCCTTGATGGCGCCCTTGGAGCTGATCACGATGTCGCACACGATTGCGACCCGCTCCACCGCCGCATTCAGCGAGCAAAGGCCGTTGGACAGCCGCTCGGGCAGCATCGGGATCACGCGGCGCGGAAAGTACACCGAAGTGGAACGCGCCTGCGCTTCCTGGTCCAGCGCCGTTCCCGGTTCCACGTAATGGCTGACGTCGGCGATCGCGACGATCAGACGCCAGCCCTTGCGCGCGATCGGCTCGCAGTACACGGCATCGTCGAAATCCCGCGCATCTTCGCCATCGATTGTGACCAGCGGAACGTCGCGCAGATCGATCCGGCCCTTGCGGTCGCGCGGGCCGACCTCGGACGGCAGCGCCTGCGCCTGTTGCAGGGCCGCCTCGGAAAACTGGTGGGGCACCGCGAACTTGCGTACCGCAATTTCGATCTCCATCCCCGGGTCTTCGATCTGCCCGAGCACTTCGACCACTCGCCCGATCGGTTGAACATAGCGCTGAGGCTGCTGGATGATCTCGACCACGACCACCTGCCCGGGGCGCGCTTGCGCGGCGGCCTGCGGCGGCACCAGGATGTCGTGCTGAACCCGTTGATCCTCGGGCACGACGATCGTGACCCCACGTTCGTTCAGCAGCCGGCCGACCAGCCGATTGGTCCGCCGTTCGATCACTTCGACGATTTCGCCCAGCGGCCGCCCGCGACGGTCCGAGCCCGTCATCCTGGCCAGCACCCGGTCCGCGTGCAGTACTTTGCTCATCTCGTGGTCGTCCAGCACCAGGTCGGGACCGCCGTCGTCCCGGATCAGCAGGCCATGGCCTTCGCGGTGCCCCTGCACCTGGCCTGACAGCAGATCGGCGCGCGCGGTCACCAGCAGCAGGCCGGCCCGGTTGCGCACGATGCGGCCGTCGCGTTCGAGCTCGGCCAGTGCCAGAGCCAGCACGCTGCGGCCCTGCTCCTGGATTCCGAGGCGGTCGGCCAGCTCCTGGTCGGTCAGCGGCGAGCCGGAGGCCGTCAGCGCATCGACGATGGCCTGCGGCTCGACCACCGCATTGGGATGCTTTTCTTCGTTCACGCTCGACTACCAACTCCTTCCTGCACGGGTCTGCCCTCTTCTTCTTGCGCTAAAATCCGCGCCTCGCTGCTGCCCAGATGGCGGAATTGGTAGACGCACCAGGTTCAGGTCCTGGCGCCCGCAAGGGTGTGGAGGTTCGAGTCCTCTTCTGGGCACCACGATCAAGCAGCTGCGCGAATTTCAGGCGCAACAGGCGCGCAGTTTTCCACGGCAGCAGCTTGTCGATTCGATTGATCGGGTGATCGGCAATACGCTGCAGGTTCCAGGACGATCGCGAAGCGCTGCTGCGCGTCAGACAGGCTGTAGCCGCGCGCCATCCGGCCATCTGAAGTGGACAGACGCACCGACCCAACGCGGGCGGGCCGCCAGCTATCTTCCCAGCTCCGCCGGCCACCCAAGTTTCTGGCCGCCTTCAGTGTATCTCTTCACAAACTCACCCACGCGGCGTATTACGTCCTGCCAGGCATGCCGCGTCTTGTCAAATTCGGTCAGTTCAGCGTTCGTCGGATTTGCGTTAGACGTTCCCTTCCCTAGCGCAGAAAATTTCTCGTTAACGGCCGCGAACGCACGCAAATACGCGTCTCGCGCTGCTTCGTGCTCTTCGCAAAGCGTTTGCCATTGAGGGCCAATGTCGCTCATGTCCTTCCTCCGTAGGCAGGTGCGCTGGTGGATGCGCACCCGAGCAACGGTGTGCCCATCACCTGGACCGCATCACCACGCCTCGCACACGAGGTGACCATCCCTACTTTGATGTGCGCCAAGTGTAGTCTTCTGTGCCAATCCCACTGGCATCTACCGCCGGTCCTGGTCGGTCTGATCGAGGCGTTGAGCAAGCTGCGCGGGCCGCAAACGGTCGTACACCTCGAACGGCTGGTGAATCCACGGGCTGTCCGGCAGGTACGAAGCGAAGTAATCCGGGCGGAACTGCGAACAGCCCTTCAGCCAGATCACCGCGGTGCGCAGCTCGCTGATGCGGGCGAAACGCTGACGCAGCGTTTGCACCACGCCCTCCAGCGTTGCGCCCGAGTCCGCAAGGTCGTCCACCAGCAGCACCCGACCGTGTGGTTCGCCTTCGATCGACGAAATGGCGGCGGCGATCTGCAGCGCTCCGCGCCGCGTGCCAGCGTCCTCCCGATACGAGCTGACGGTCAGCACTCCCAGCGGCCGCTCGTAGATTCGCGAGATCACGTCGCCGACGCGCAGGCCGCCTCGGGCCAGGCACAGCAGCGAGTCGAACTCGTATCCGGATTGGTGGATTTTCAGCGCCAGAACCTCGATCAGGCGGTAATACTCCTCCCAGTCGACCCGAAGCGCGTGCGCGGCTCCGTCCTGCTCGGACCGGTCCATGGTCAGTCCACCACCGAGAACGGGTGGCGCAGCACGATCGTCTGGTCGCGCTCAGGCCCGGTCGAGATCAGGTCGATCGGCACCTCCGCCAGCTCCGAGAGCCGGCTGAGGTAGCTTCGCGCCCCGCTCGGCAGGTCAGACCACGTGCGCACGCCGAACGTGGAGTCGCTCCAGCCCGCAAATTCCTGATACACCGGCTCGCAGCGGGCCACCGCGTCCGCGCCGAACGGCAGGATATCGACCGTTCTGCCCTCGTAGCGATAACCGGTGCACAGCTGCACGCTGGGCAATCCGTCCAGCACGTCGAGCTTGGTGACGCACAGCCCGGTGGCGCCGTTCAGCTGGACCGCGCGGCGCAGCGCCGCCGCGTCGAACCAGCCGCATCGGCGCGCCCGTCCGGTCACGGACCCGAATTCCTGACCCCGCTGGCGCAGGTGCTCGCCCACATCTTCCGTCAGCTCGGTCGGAAACGGCCCCGCCCCCACCCGGGTGGCATAGGCCTTGGTGATGCCGAGCACGTAGTTCAACCGCTGCGGCCCGACGCCGGCTCCCACGGCCGCGGCGGCGGCCACCGTGTTGCTGGAAGTCACGTACGGATAGGTGCCGTGGTCGACGTCGAGCAGGGAACCCTGCGCTCCCTCGAACAGCAGCCTCTGACCGCTTTTCATCGCCTGGTCGAGACGATACGAGACGTCGGCCACCATTGGCCGGATTCGGATTCCCAGCGTCAGCGTGGAATCGATCACCCGCTGCGGGTCGATCGCCTCGGCGTTCAGATAGCGCGTCAGCACGAAGTTGTGGTATTCGAGCGCCTCTCGCACTCGTTCCGCGAAGCGGGCCTCGTCGAACAGGTCCTGGGCACGCACCGCGCGCCGTCCCACCTTGTCTTCATAGGCGGGGCCGATCCCGCGCCCCGTGGTTCCGATCGGGTCGTTGCCGCGGTGCGCCTCGCGCGCCCGATCCAGCGCGACGTGGTAATCGAGGATCAAGGCACAGTTGCCGCTGACGGTCAGCCGCGCGTCCACTTCCACGCCGGCCTGCTGCAGCTCGTCGATCTCCACGAGCAGCGCTTGTGGCGACAGCACGACTCCGTTGCCGATGTAGCAGGCGACCGACGGCCGCAGAATCCCGGACGGAATCAGGCGCAGGATCGTCTTGCGCGTGCCGATCACCAACGTATGGCCCGCATTGTGGCCACCCTGGAACCGAACCACCCCATCCGCACGATCGGTCAGCCAATCGACGATCTTGCCTTTACCCTCGTCACCCCACTGCGTCCCGACGACGACCACGTTACCTGCCATCCGCCTGCGCCTCCGCTGATCCGTTGCTGCTCGACCGCGCCTCGCGCGCGACCACCTGCCAGCGCGCGCCGACCCGCCGAATCTCCCGATCGAACTCGAAATCCGCCTCGGCCACCTGGCGCTCCGCGCTGCGCACCACGATCTGACCCTGCACCCTGAGCGCCGCCACCAGCGCCTCGAGCTCCGGATCAGCAGCGTGGGGAGCGAGGATCGCTTTCGGTGCCGCCGCTGGCCCGGCCAGCTGCGTGGCCTCGCGCAGGTCGACGATCGAAAAGCCGGTGGCGGGCCGGGCGCGCCCGAACATCCGGCCGATGTCGTCGTAGCGCCCGCCTCGCAGGATCGGTCCCGGGCTGCCCGTCACGTAGGCGGCGAAGGTCGCGCCCGTGTAATAGCGATAGCCGTGCAGGTCGGCCAGGTCGACGCTGGCGGTGCCGGCCGGGCAGAAGGCAGCCAGCTGCTCGAGCTCGGACAGCGCGGCGGTCAGCTCGGCGCTGGCGGGCAGCTCGCGCCGCGCGCGCGCCAGCACCGGCACCCCGCCGTGCAGATCCGCCAGCCTGAGCAGGGCTTCGCGCACCGACGGGCTGAGCGCCGTTGCACCCGATTTCAAGGCCGCCAGGTCCTTCGAATTCAAGGCCCGCAGAATGTCGTCCAGCCGATCCGGCGCCAGATGCTCGGCCGCCAGCAGCGCGCGCAGTACGCCGCTGTGACCCAGATCGATCCGCACGTCGGTGGCCCCGGTCAATTCGAGCGAGCGCGCCGCCAGCTGCAGCACCTCGCCGTCCGCCTCGATCGCGGCGTCGCCATACAGCTCGGCGCCGACCTGAATCGGCTCGCGGCTGGCCAGCGGATGCAGCGGGCGGGCATGCAGCACCGGACCCGCGTAACACAACCGCACCACGCCATTGCGATTCAGGATGTGGGCGTCGATGCGGGCCGTTTGCGGTGTGGCGTCCGCGCGCACCCCCAGACTGCGGCCGCTCGACTGATCGACCAGCTTGAACGTGCGCAGATCCAGATCGCGGTCGGTCCCCGACAGCAGCGATTCCAGGTGCTCGATCAGCGGCGGAATCACGTACTCGTATCCGAAGCTGCGGTACAGGTCGAGCAAGGCGCGCCGCAGTTGCTCGACGCGCCGGGCCTCCTGCGGCAGCACGTCCGAGATGTTCTCGGGGAGCAGCCAGTTCGACATCGGCTTGTGGACCGGCGCTGGGTGGTGGCGCGGTTTCAGCTCAGCAGCCAGAACAGTAGCGCGCCCGCCACGATCGAGCTAAGGCCGAAGAAGCGGATCTGCCCGTCGGCCAGGTCGGCGATGCGTCGGATCGCCGCGCGCCAGGTGCGAGGCGAGAACAGCGGCATCACGCCCTCGAGCACCAGCATCAGTGCAAGCGCGGGACCGAGTCGTTCCAGCATCATCGCGCCGTCGCGCTGCCACCCGGATTTTTCATGTACTTGAAGAACTCCGAGGACGGATCCACCATCAGCATGTCGGACGGCTTGCGAAAACTCTGCTTGTAGGCCTCCAGGCTGCGATAGAACGCATAGAACTCGGGGTTGGCGCCGAACGCCTGCGCGTACGTCGCCGACGCCCGCGCATCGCCGTCGCCCTTGATCCGCTGCGCGTCCCGATACGCTTCGGCCAGCAGTACTTCGCGTTGCCGGTCCGCGTCGGCGCGGATCTTCTCGGCATCGGCCGCGCCGTTGGATCGCTGCTCGTTGGCCACCCGCTTGCGCTCCGACTCCATCCGGTGAAACACCGATTCGCTCGCCTCCGGGATGAAATCGACCCGTTTCAGCCGCATATCGACGATCGTGACGCCCAGATCCTTGACGCGTTCCTGAACGCCGACCCGGATCTCCTCCATCGCCTTGTCGCGTTCACGCGACGTGATGTCGTTCACGGTGCGCTTGTTCACGGCCTGATTCAGCGCATCGCGCACCAGCGTGGTGATCCGGTCCTCGGCCTCGCGCTCGCCCCCGTGAAAGCTGACCCAGAAGCTTCGCGCATCGGCGATGCGCCACTTGACGAAGGAATCGATCAGCAGGTTCTTCTTCTCGGCGGTCTGGACCCGGTCTTCGCTCTGCGGGTCGATCGTCAGGATCCGCTTGTCGAGGTGCTCGACGTTCTGGAACGGGGGCGGCAGCTTGAAATGCAGCCCCGGCTCGCTGATGACCCGGTTGATATGTCCCAGCTCGAACACGATCGCATAGTGTTTCTGATCGACGATGAAAGCGCACAGACGGAACAGGGCGGCCGCGATAACGACCGCCACGACCGTTGCGATAATCCGGTTCATCATTTAACGCGATTCCCGATCGCGGTCGCCCGCAGCCTCGCGCCCGCGCGAGTCCGTGCCGCTGTCCTTGCCGCCGCCCGCACCGGTGCCGGAGCCCGCCGCTGCGGGCCCGTGCGCGCCACCCTCCCCGGCCTGCTGCAGCAGCTTGTCGAGCGGCAGGTACAGCAGCGGGCTGGACGACCTGGTGTCGACCAGGACCTTGGTGGTGCTGGCGAAGATCTGCTGCATCGTGTCCAGGTACAGCCGCTCGCGGGTGACCGCCGGTGCCTTCACGTACTCGGACAGCACCTGCCTGAAGCGGGTCGCGTCGCCCTGGGCCGTCTCGACCGTCTTGGTCCGGTAGCCCTCGGCCTCCTGGATCAGCCGCGAGGCCGTGCCACGCGCGCGCGGTACGACGTCGTTGGCATAGGCCTGGCCTTCGTTGATCTGGCGCTGCCGGTCCTGACCCGCCTGTACCGCGTCGATGAACGCTGCCTGCACCTGTTCCGGCGGCTGCGCGTTCTGGATGGCGACCGCGCTGATCATGATCCCGGTGTCGTAGCGGTCCAGCATGTCCTGCATGCGCGACCGCACTTCGTCGGCGATCTGCTGGCGCGATTCGTACAGCACCGAATCCATCTTCCGATGCCCGACCACCTCGCGCATCGCAGACTCGGCCGTCTGCGTGACCACCAGGGCCGGATCGCCGTCCGGTGCAAAGCGGCTGCCGAACACGAAATCGCGGGCGCCGTCGGGTCCGGACTTGATCCGATACTGGACCTTGAACTGCATGTCGACGATGTTCTCGTCGTCGGTCAGCATCAGCGCCTCCTTCAGCCGGTCGGCGCTCCGCGCCTTGGTTCCGACCTCGATCTCGCGCTGCTGGAACACGTCCACGACCTCATGCGATTGAATCGGCCAGGGGGCGCGCCAGCGAAAGCCGGCGCCGGTGATCGAGTCGAAGCGCCCGAAGGTCGTCACGACCGCGACCTGGCCTTCCTGGACGATGTAAAAGCCGGTGCTCATCCAGATGATCAGGATGGCCGCCAGCACCGCTGCCACCGCGAGTGCGGCGCGCCACAATTCCGATCCACCGTCGCCCGGCCCGCCCCCGCCAACGCCGAACAGACCTCCCAGGCGCCGGTTCAGCTCGCGCCAGAGTTCCTCCAGATCGGGTGGACCCTCCTGGCCGTCGGGACGGCGGCGGCGTCCATCACCGGAATCGCCGGATCCCCCGCCGCGACCCCACTGCGGGTCATTCAGCGACATGATGGTTCCAAACTTCGGGAAGTTTCACCGCCGACCTCCGACACCGACCGTCGGAAGCCGGCGCCCTGCGCCTTTCATGGCGTGGGGCCGATCAACGTAGGCGGCTCTGATCGTTCCGGGGCCGGCTGGGGTTCTTGTGCAGTTTGCTCCGCAGTGTGCTCCGCAGCAGTTTGCTCCGCAGTGCGTTCTTTTGCACGTTGCGCGAGTGCGCCACGCAGCAACTCGAGCCCATTGCCCGATCGCGCGCTCACCCAGACCGCGTCGATCCTACCACAGGCGGCCCGCTCAACCGCGGCACTGCGCTGTGCCAGGTCGATCTTGTTGAACACGATGCAGCGGGGCACATCGGCCGCGCCGATCTCCTGCAACACGCCGTCGACCGCATCCATCTGCGCCTCGCGCGAGGCGACCGACGCGTCCACCACGTGGACCAGCAGATCCGCCTGGGCGGCTTCGTCCAGCGTCGCCTTGAAGGCATCGATCAGCGCATGCGGCAGGTCGCGGATGAACCCGACCGTATCGGACAGCACGAGCGGAACATCGGGCGCGACGAAACAGCGGCGGCTGGTCGTGTCCAGGGTGGCGAACAACTGGTCCGCGCAAAACGCGCTCGAGCGCGTCAGCGCGTTGAACAGCGTCGACTTGCCGGCGTTCGTGTAACCGACCAGCGACACGCAGAAGGCGTCGCGGCGCCGGCGCGCCTTTCGCTGCGTGCGACGCTGCGAGTCCAGCGTGCGCAGCCGCTCGCGCAGCTGCTTGACCCGCTGGCCGATCATCCGACGGTCCAGCTCGATCTGCTTCTCGCCGGGTCCCGCGCGCAGCCCGATGCCCCCGCGCTGCCGCTCCAGGTGGGTCCAGCCGCGCACCAGGCGCGTCGACAGGTGCTGCAGCCGGGCCAGCTCAACCTGCAGCTTGCCCTCGCGGCTCTGCGCGCGTTGCGCGAAGATGTCCAGAATCAGCGACGTGCGGTCCAGCACCGCCACCCCGAGCTCGCGTTCCAGGTTGCGCTGCTGCACCGGCGACAGCGCAGCGTCCACGATAACGACCGTGGAGCCGGACTCGTGCAGCTGTTCGCGGATTTGCTCGACCTTGCCCCGTCCAAGATACATGGCCGGATCCGGTCGGTCGCGCCGCGCCACGATCTGGCCCGCGGACGAGAATCCGGCGCTTTCGGCCAGCTGGCGAAGCTCCTCGACGCCGTCCGCCGCTTCGGATGATCTCCGGCTTGCGCCGCGCAGCGCAACCTCGACCAGCAGCGCCAAGATGGGCGCTTCGGAGCGTGCGCGTTCGATCTGGAATCCGCTCAGGATTCGGGCTCCGCACTGAGGTTGACGGGCCGTGCCGGCACCACCGTCGAAATCGCGTGCTTGTACACCATCTGGGTGACCGTGTTGCGAAGCAGGACCACGTACTGGTCGAACGATTCGATCTGCCCCTGCAGCTTGATTCCGTTGACCAGATAGATCGACACCGGCACATGTTCCTTGCGCAGCGCGTTCAAAAACGGGTCTTGTAGTAGTTGCCCCTTGTTGCTCATATTTTCTCCCGGTCGGTCGCACGTGCGGACGCCACCAGCCCCTTCCTGCGGCTCCGGCCCCACATCGCACGTAAATGTGTGCGGTGCGACAAAATTCAATCTACTGGAAAAGGCGACCCTTTACCAGCGCGTTGCCCTGCATACGGATTGATTCCGCTACGGAATTCGATCCGCAGAGGGGTCCCCCGCAGCCCGAACTGCTCGCGAAACCATCCCTCCAGGTAGCGCCGGTAACTATCGGGCACGTGCCGCAGGGCATTGCCGTGAATCACGATCAGGGGAGGATTGGAGCCGCCTTGGTGCGCATACCGCAGTTTGGGGCGCACGTTGCCGGCGCGCGGCGGCTCCTGCCGTTCAACAGCGGCCCGCAGCGCCCGGGTCAGCTTAGGCGTGGGCAGGCGGCTGAACGCGGCCTGCTCGGCCGCGACAACCGATCGCATTAGCCCCTGAAGCCCGGTACCGCGCAAGGCCGAGATGAAATGCAGGCTGGCCCAGTCGAGGAAATGCAGCTTGCGCCGCATCTCGCGCTTGATCCGCTCGCGCTGCTCCTCGCGTACCCCATCCCACTTGTTGACCGCCATCACCAGCGCGCGGCCGCGCTCCAGGATGTACCCGGCGATGTGCGCATCCTGCTCGGCGATCTCGGTGGAGGCATCCAGCAGCAAGGTGACGACGTTGCACTGTTCGACCGCCTGCAAGGTCTTGATCACCGAAAACTTCTCGACCGCCTCGAACACGCGGCCCTTGCGGCGGATACCGGCCGTGTCGATCAGGATGAACCGGCTGCCGCCAAATTCGAATTCGACCTCGATCGCATCGCGGGTTGTCCCGGGCTCCTCGAACGCAACCATCCGGCGCTCGCCGATCAAGGCGTTGACCAGCGTCGATTTGCCCACGTTGGGTCGCCCGACGATCGCAACGCGCGTGCCCTCCTTCGCGCCGTCCGGCGCTTCGGAGGGCGGGCCCGCCTCCGGGAAGTCGGCGAGCGCCAGCTCCATCAACTCGGTCAAGCCCATCGCGTGTGCGGCCGAGATCAGGCACGGCTCGCCGAGGCCAAGCTCGTAGAATTCCGCGCCCGCCTCCGGTTCGAGACCTTCGGCCTTGTTCGCAACGACCACGACGCGACGCCCGCTGGCGCGCAGCCGTTCGGCAATGCGCTGGTCCTGAGCGGTCAAGCCGGCCCGCACGTCGACCAGGAACAGCAGCACGTCGCATTCGGCGATCGCCGCCTCGGTCTGCTCGTTGACGGCACGTTGCAGCGTCTGGCCGGAGTCCGGATCGAAACCGCCGCTGTCGATCACCAGAAAGGGCTTCGGCCCCACATGCCCGTCACCGTACTGCCGGTCGCGCGTCAGTCCCGGAAAGTCGGCAACGAGCGCGGCGCGTGACCGCGTCAGCCGATTGAACAGCGTCGATTTGCCGACGTTGATGCGGCCGACCAGCGCGACGGCCGGCCTCATGACCGGGCGCTGCCTGAACGAGTAACAACGGGGCTTCGACCGCCTGGCACGAAGACATTTCCCTGGCAGTCAGCTCTGTGGCACCACAAGCGCCAGGTGGCCGCGCTGGGTCTGGACCAGGACTCCGCCGCCGAGTTCGAGGGGCCGCGCCACGATCGGGCTGCCGTCCAGTTCGACTCGCCCGACGAGCTGTCCGTCGCTCGCGTTCAGGAAATGCACGTAGCCCTTGTAATCGCCCACTGCGACCCAGTGGTCGCGCGCGCCCGGCGTGGACAGTCCGCGGTACGCCAGCAGCTTGCACGACCACCGTGCAGCGCCGTTGGACAGTGCGAAGGCCTGGATGGTCGAGGCCGAATCCACGCCGACCAGCTCTTCGCCCTCGATCGCAACGCCCGCCCCGGCCGGCATCTCACGCGCCCACTGCTGCTCGCCGCTGGCCGCGTCGAAGCAGGCGACGCGCCCCTGGTAGGACGCGGCGCACACCTGATTGTCGTGCACGCCGATCGAGCCAAGCACATCGGCCAGCCGCTCGACCTCGGTGGCACCCTTGGGCTCGGAAACGGGGCTGTCCCAGAGCGCGGCGCCATTGGACAGCGCGATCGCAACCAGGCGCCCGCCCGGAAACCCTGCGATCAGGCTTTCGCCGGCAAAAGCCATTTCGCTCGGAGCGCGCAGCGCCAGCGGCGGGGTCTGTCGCTTGAAGATCCACTTCTTGCGCCCGCTCTCCGCGTCGAACGCCGTCACGCCCTGATCGGTCGAACGCACGACCACCAGCCCGCGACCGACCAGCGGAGGGGTGATCACATCGCTCGGAACGCGTGCCTGCCATAGCAGCTTGCCCTCGGCCGAATAGGCGTACACCTCGCCGCGCTGACCGGCGACCGCGACCACGAAACCGTCCGCTCCGACGCCGGCTCCGAGCAACGTCGGTGCCCGCACGCGCCACACCTGCTTGCCGTCACCCGGATCGAGCCGGACCAGGTCGCCGTCGGTCGCAGCCGCGTAAATCGCGTTCTCAACCAGCGCCGGCTGCAGGAAGCTGCGCCGGCCATCTCCGACACTGATGCGCCAGGCGACCTGGATCGCCAGCGGCGCCTTGATGGACGTCAACTCGGCCGGTTTTTCCGATTTGGAGCTCGAAGAGCAGGCCGCCAGCATTGCCGCGCCAATTGCGACCCAGCACGCCAGCCGCATCGGTCCGGCTGCAGCGCGAGCCACAGGCTTCTCAGGCTTCATCCCGGTCTCACGTTCGGTCGGGTGGCGGCAACGCATCGAGCTTCATCTGGATCAAGGAGCGTAGCGGCTGCGTCCCGGCCTTGGCCAGCGCCTCGGAATACGCCGCCCGGGCCTCGGCCACCTTGCCCTGCGCCGCATACACATCGCCGCGCCGGTCCGCGAACTCGCTGGCGAATGCGTCCGGTACGTCGACGTTGAGCACCTGCAGCGCCTGATCGTAGGATTTCTCGTCGAGCAGCACGCCCGCCAGCCGCACCCTGGCCAGCAGCGCGAGTTCCTTCTGGGACGCGTGCTGCACGGCCCACGTCAACTGGTCCTTGGCGGCCTTCAGATCGCCGGCGTCGATGCTGGACTTGGCCGCGCGCAACGCCGCCATGGCCGCGTACACCGTCGAACCGTGTTGCTCGACCAGCGTGCCGACCAGATCGCGCGCCTTGATCGCATCCTTCGGGTCCTTTGACCCCGACACTCGCTCGAATTCCTCGTACACGGCCGAGGCCGCAGCCGATTGTCTGAGCGAATACCACGACCACCCCTGGTACGCGAGAATCGCGAGCAGGACGGCGGTGGCCGCGGTCGTCACCCGGTTGCTGTGCGCCCGCCACCAAGTCTTGAGCGCGTCCAGCTGTTCCTGTTCCTGCAAGTCGTATGACATTCTCGATCCACCCGTCTCAAGATCTATCGCATCAATCTGGCCGCAGCAACTTCGCCAGGGTCGGCGCCAGAAGGTCCAGCGCGACCGTCTGCTGCTGGGCGAACTCGTCCGCCTGATCGCTCGTTCGCAAGGCCTTCACGGCGGCCACGGACTCGGCGGCCTCCTGTTCTCCGACAATCACCGCGTAGCGCGCCCCGCTCGCATCCGCACGCTTCATCTGTGCTTTCAGGCTCGCCTCGCCCGCATGCAGGATCACGTCCAGCCCGCAATCGCGCAGCCGTTCGGCCGCCCGCATCGCCGGCTCGAAGGTGGCGCCTCCCTGGTGCAGTACGTAGACCTCGCAGTCCGGCCGTGCGCTCGCGCCCGCATTGTCGCGCATCAGCTCGATCACCCGTTCGATCCCGACCGAAAATCCGCACGCGGGAGCCGCTTTGCCGCCCAGCAGCTCGATCAGTCCGTCGTAGCGGCCGCCGCCGCAGAGGGTGCCTTGAGCGCCGAGGCGATCGCTCACCCATTCGAATACCGTCAGGTTGTAATAGTCCAGGCCCCGCACCAGTCGTGGATTGACGGCGAACTCGACCTGGGCCGACCGCAACAGCTGCTGCAGTCGCTCGAAGTGTGTCAGCGACGCTTCGCCCAGGTAGTCGAGCAGGCGAGGCGCGCCCGCCACCAGCTCCTGCATCGAGGCGCTCTTGGTGTCGAGAATCCGAAGCGGATTGGAGTGCAGCCTGCGGCGCGCGTCCTCGTCGAGGCGGTCGTGTTGCCCCTCCAGGTACCGGATCAGCTCGGCGCGATGGCGCGCGCGCTCGGGCGGCTGGCCCAGCGTATTCAGTTCCAGCCGAACGCCCGCCAGCCCCAGCACCCGCCACAGCCGCCCGAGCATCACGATCTGCTCGGCGTCCACATCCGGTCCGGCCAGCCCGAGCGCTTCGGCTCCGACCTGATGGAACTGCCGATAACGGCCGCGCTGCGGCCGCTCGTGCCGGAACATCGGCCCCATGTACCAGAGGCGGGACGGTCCCTCGTACAGCAGGCTGTGCTCGATCGCGGCCCGCACCACGCCCGCGGTGTTCTCGGGTCGCATCGTCAGCGCCTCGCCGTTCAGCGAGTCGACGAAGCTGTACATCTCTTTTTCGACGATGTCGGTCACCTCTCCGAGCCCGCGCCGGAACAGGGCCGTCGCCTCCAGGATCGGGGTGCGAATCTGCGCGTAGCCGTAGCTCTGCAGGGTCCGTACCGCCTGCGCCTCGAACGCCTCCCAGAGCGGAGCCTGCGCGGGCAGCAAATCGTTCATGCCGCGCACGGCGGCAATCTTCGGTGAGCCCATGTGATCGCAGATGCGCGGTCAGGAAGCCGCTGTCTTGATTTGGAGGTTGGTCAAGTTCCGACTCAGGACACGAGGCCCGGGTGGCCGTAACGACGGTTGACGTACTCTTCGACGATGGCTTCGAATTCCTGGCTGATGCGTTCGCCCTTCAGCGTGATGCGTCGTTCGCCGTCGATGAACACGGGCGCCACGGGCTGCTCCCCGGTCCCCGGCAGGCTGATTCCGATATCGGCGTGCCGGCTCTCGCCAGGCCCGTTGACCACGCAGCCCATCACCGCAACGGTCAGGTTCTCGACCCCGGGATAGCGGCTCTTCCATTCGGGCATCCGCTCGCGCAGATACGCCTGCACGCGCGAGGCCAGCTCCTGGAACACCGTGCTGGTGGTGCGGCCGCACCCGGGGCAGGCGGTCACCATCGGCACGAAGGCGCGCAGCCCCAGCGACTGAAGAATCTCCTGGGCGACCTGGACCTCGCGCGTGCGCGCTCCGCCCGGCTCCGGGGTCAACGACACCCGGATCGTGTCTCCGATGCCTTCCTGCAGCAGCACCGACAAGGCGGCGGTCGAGGCGACGATGCCCTTGCTGTCCATGCCGGCCTCGGTCAGGCCAAGATGCAGCGGGTAGTCGCAGCGGCGCGCCAGCTCCCGATACACCGCGATCAGCTGCTGCACCGCGCTCACTTTGGCCGACAGGCAGATCCGGTCTCCCGCCAGACCCAGCTGCTCGGCCCGGCGCGCGCTGTCGAGCGCCGAGCGCACCAGCGCTTCACGCAGCACGGCGGACGCGTCCCACGGCCGATCGCGCTCACCGTTCTCGTCCATCAGACGGGCCAGCAGCTCCTGGTCCAGGCTGCCCCAGTTCACGCCGATCCGCACCGGCCGTTCATACCGGCAGGCCACCTCGATCATCTGGGCGAAATTGTCCTCGCCGCGCGCGCCGCGCCCGACGTTGCCTGGATTGATCCGGTACTTGGACAGCGCCTGCGCGCAGTCCGGAAACTGGGTCAGCAGCTTGTGACCGTTGTAATGGAAGTCTCCGATCAGCGGTACGTCGAGCCCACCACGGTCGAGCGCTTCGCGCAGGTAGGCCACTTCGCGCGCCGCTTCCGGCGAATTGACGGTGATCCGGACCGCCTCCGACCCGGCTGCGGCGAGCTCGCGCACCTGAATCGCGGTGGCGACCGGGTCGGCGGTGTCGGTGTTCGTCATCGCCTGCACCATCACCGGCGCATCGCCGCCGAAGGGCACCACGCGCGACCCCCAGCGCAGCTCGACCTGGCGCGAAAGGCGGCGAGCCGCCGGGCCGGTCGACGCCGGTCCATCGAGAGGTTTGTCCATCGCATTCATCGGTTGCTCTGCCCTCCGCTGGCGACGCGGCCGTCGCCCAGCACCACGCGCGCCGCGCCCTTGCTGTTGATGTACGGCCTCAAGTTCACGGGCTGCCCCTGGAATTCGACCTGCACCGCCTCGGCCCTGCCGATCACCAGCTCCAGAGGCGGCGGGGAGTTCACCGTTTCCATGCTGCCGGCCTCGCCGAAGCGCGACAGCAGCACGCGACCGTCCGGCTGCCTGACTTCGACCCACGAGCGCTCGTCAAAGCGCAGCACCAGGCCGGTGGACGCACCCGCTGCCGGCGCAGTGCCGGAGCCGTCGATGGCCGCGGAGTTGCTGCCAGAGTTGGCATCCGACCCGGTCGACGCGCCCGACTCCGGTGCAGTGGCGGCGGCCGGGCTCGGGCCGGAAACGGGCGGCGCGCCGCCAAGTGCCGCTGTGCCGCCACCGCGAGTGGTGCCGGGTGCTGCCGCGGCCACCTTCGCTTCGGAACCGGGCGCCTCGGAGGCGCGCGCGGGCAAGGCCGCTCTTGCTTCGGAACCGGGCGCCTCGGAGGCGCGCGCAGGCGAGGCCGCCTTCGCTTGGTAGCCGGGCGCCTCGGAGGCGGGCGCTGGCGCCGGCTGCGCCGTTCGCTGGGGCACGCTGTCGCGGGCGCGGATTACCGGGCGCGCCATCCACACGCCGATCAGTCCCGCACACACCAGTGCGATCACGATGCCGGCCAGAACCAGTTGGCGCCAGGCGCGCTCGTCCAGCGCCGGCCCGGGCACCGCTCCTCCGGTGCCGAGGTCCGGCGCCTGCGGGCCGAGGCCTCTGAGCTTGAGCTTCGCATTGAGGTCCTCGATCAAGGGACCTGGATCGAGCCCAACCTCGCGCGCGTAGTTGCGGACGAATCCGTTCACGTAGGCGGGCCCCGGCAGCGCCCGCAGATCCTCGTTCTCGATCGCCCGCAGCTGCCTCGGTTGCAGTCTGATTCTTCCAGCCGCCTGCTCGACGCTCAGGCCCGCGCGCGTGCGCGCCTGCGCCAGCGCGTAACCGAATCCGGCCGGCGTGGCGCGTGCCGATTCGTCGCCCCGCACCTGATGCGGCTCGACCGCGGCCGGTTCATTCATTGAAGGCCTCCCGGTTCAACAGACCGGTCTCCGGCGAGTCCGGATAGCGGGCGCGCAGCTCATGGCTCAGACGCTGCTCGGTGCGAACATCGGAGCGGGCGTGCGCAATCTTGGTTCCGAGCCACAGCGTCTGCGCATTCGGGTCCACGCTCTTGGCCAGCAGCCCGTAGTAGAACTCGGCCCGTTCGAGCCGGTGCGTCTGCAGGTACAAACGGGCCAGCTGAAACTTCGCGACCGGGCTGGAGGCGTCGGCCTCGAACGCGCGCATCAGGTACTTCTCCGCGCGCTCGTTGTCGCCCGTCTGCATCAGGCAGATGCCGGCGTTCTGCAGTGCCATCGCGGGCGTGGCGTACCGGCGATTGGCGGCTGCCTTGTCGAAATAGGTCGTCGCGTCGCGCTCGCGGTGCGTGCGGCACAGGAACCAGCCATAGTTGTTGTTCAGCTCCGGGTCGTTCGAGTCCACCTGCAACGCGCGCCGGAAGTTGTCGTCCGCCTGGTCGTTTTGTCCCAGATCCATGTAGATCAGTCCGAGCAGACCGAACGCGGACGAAAGGCCAGGGTCGATCCGGGTCGCCTCCGTGGCTTCCTTGATCGCCACATCGACTTGCCCCTTCTGGTAATAGCCGCCGGCCAACTGGAGCCGCACCGCAGCCCGCCGATGCGGGTCACCCTCGGCGCTGGCTCCGCTCGTGTGCGCGCTGTCCGAGGTCGAGGTCACGGTGGTCGTGGTCTTGCAGCCTGCCAGCGTCGACGCAGCGGCCACGGCGACCACGGCCAGCATCGGTTGCCATCGGCCCGCCGACCGCCGTCGCTTCTGCGGCCAGACCATCACGGCGCGACCCGCAGCGGCACTGGCCGGGCGCGATGATCCGGACCGCGCTCGGCGATGCCGGTGCGATCGTCAACCGCCCCGGCCAGCTGTCCGCACGCGGCATCGATCTGATCGCCACGCGTCCTGCGAATCGTGGTGACGATGCCGGCCGCAGCCAGCCGCGCGGCGAATTCCTGGATTCGTTGCGGCGGCGAGCGCCGCACGGTGGCCCCGGGGAACGGATTGAACGGAATCAGGTTGAATTTGCAGGGCAGATCCCCGACCAGCCGGACCAGCGCGCGCGCGTGCGCATCGCTGTCGTTGACGCCATCGAGCATCACGTACTCGAACGTGATGAAGTCGCGCGGAGCGCTCCGAAGGTAGCGCCGGCAGGCCGCCATCAACTCGCGCAGAGGATATTTGCGATTCAGAGGCACCAGTGTGTCGCGCAGGGCGTCGTCGGGAGCGTGCAGCGAGACCGCCAGGGCGACCGGACAGTCCTGCGCCAGGCGGTCGATCTGCGGCACCATGCCGGCCGTGGACAGCGTGACCCGCCGCCGCGAAAGACCATAGGCGTCGTCGTCGAGCATCAGGCGAAGGGCGGGCACCACCGCGTCGTAGTTCTGCAGCGGCTCGCCCATTCCCATCAACACGACGTTGCTGATCACGCGCTCGGCGCGCACGGGGGCCCCAACGCCGACTGCGTCCGCGCGGCGCAGGCTGTGCTCGGCCAGCCAGAGCTGGCCGACGATCTCTGCCGTGGCGAGGTTGCGGCTGAACCCCTGCTTGCCCGTCGAGCAGAACACGCAGTTGACGGCGCAACCGGCCTGGGTCGAGATGCACAGCGTGGCGCGATCCGGCTCCGGGATGTACACCGCTTCGACCGCGTCCTTGCCGCCGACCGACAGCAGCCATTTCTGGGTCGCATCGGGAGCCGTCCGATGGGAAATGACGCCCGGCGCGGCTATCAGCGCGTGGCCGCTCAGTTTTTCCCGCAGCGAACGCGCCAGGTCCGACATCGACTCGAAGTCGGCGGCGCCGTGACGGTGAATCCAGCGCTTGAGCTGGCGAGCGCGGAACGGGCGCTCGCCCAGCGATTGCAGCAACTGCTCGAGCGCTTGCCCATCCAGGCCGAGCAGGTTGACTGCGTTCATCGTTGCTCGCTGCTTGTGCCGCGACCCATCAGCGCGTCAGGATCGTCATCGTCGGAAAGAAGAATGCGACCTCCGCATGCGCCGTCTCCACTCCATCGGAGCCGTGCACGGCGTTGGCGTCGATGCTCTCGGCGAAGTCCGCCCGGATGGTGCCCGCTGCCGCCTTCTTCGGATCAGTGGCGCCCATCAAGTCGCGATTCTTCATGATCGCCCCTTCCCCTTCCAGAACCTGCACCATGATCGGTCCGGACGTCATGAATTCGACCAGATCACGAAAGAACGGCCGCTCCCGGTGCACCGCATAGAACGCCTCGGCTTCGGCGCGCGAAAGTTGCATCATGCGCGCCGCCACGATGCGCAGGCCGGCGGCCTCGAAGCGCGCGAGGATTCTTCCGATCAGCTTCTTGCGGACGGCATCCGGCTTGATGATGGACAGAGTTCGTTCGATAGCCATGCGGGTCCCTGGGCGCAGTCGGGCCGACGGCGACAGGCATCGGGGCGGCGCCGCGTTCGACCGCCGATTGTCGCTGCAGATGTCGCTAAAAAACTGAATAAAAAGAATAACTTACGGAGCAAACCGCAGCGGCAGTGTAACACGCAAGCGCAGGCGGCCGATACTCGCGCAACGACGTATGCGAGTGTCCCGAGTCGGAGGTTCGTTGCACAGTTCCGACTCAGGACACTAGCTGCTGTGCGGTCGCAGAACCGCCAGCGATTCGACGTGCGAGGTGTGCGGAAACATGTTGACGATGCCGGCCGCTGCCAGGCCCCACCCGCCCTCGTGCACCAGCACCGCACAGTCGCGCGCCAGCGTGGCGGGATTGCACGATACGTAGACCAGGCAGCGGGGACGCGACGCACTGGCGGCCAGCGCGCGTGCCACCGCCAGCGCACCCTCGCGCGGCGGATCCACCAGTACGCGGTCGATGCGGCCCTCGCGACGATTCAGCGCCTCCCAGTCGTCGCGAGTCCAGGCGAACAGGTCCTGCGTGAGGAAACGCACTCGCGATTGCAGGCCGTTGGCCTCAGCGGCGCGCGCCGCCCTCGCCACCTGCGCCGGGTTGCCCTCGATGCCGACCACGTCCGCAACGCGCGTGGCGAGGGCCAGCGTGAAATTTCCGAGGCCGCAGAACAGATCGAGCGCGCGCTCGTCCGACCGGAGTTGCAGCAGCGCCAGCGAACGCCGCACCAGCACTTCGTTGACCGCGTGATTGACTTGTGTGAAATCGGTCGGTGTGAACGGAAGGCGTACACCGAACTCGCGCAGTTGCAGCTCGAGCTCTACGGGCTCGGCCGCATCCAGCGGCGTCGCGGTGCCGGGTCCTCCGGGCTGGAGCCAGATTGACACCCGGTGCGTCGCGCCGAATCGCTCCAGTGCCTTCCGATCGGACGCCGACAGCGGATCGAGCACCCGGAACACGAGCACGGTGTGCACGCGCGCGCCGGCCTGAACGACCGCCACCTCGATCTGCGGCAGGCGCTGGCGGGCATCCATCGCGCTGACCAGCGAGCGCAGCGGCACCAGCAGGGATCCGACCGGCCCGGCCAGCACATGGCACTCGCGGATGTCGGCCACGAAGCTGCTGGCGCGTTCGTGAAACCCGACCAGCGCTTCGGCCTTGCGCGCGACGTAGCGCACCGACAGCCGCGCCCGGTGCCGGTAATCCCACTCGACCCCGGCGATCGGGCGCATGATCTGCTCGGGCTTCAGACGTCCCAGGTGCCACAGCGCGTCTTCCAGCACGCGCTGCTTCACGGCGACCTGGGCCCGCGCGTCCAGATGCTGCATCGAACAGCCGCCACATGCGCCGCGCCATAAGCCGAAGTGGGGGCAACGCGGCGCCACGCGCTGACTGCTGGCGCGCTCGATGCGCACCAGGCGGCCCAGGTCGAACTTTTGGCCGCTGCGAACCACCTCCCAGCCGACGCGCTCGCCCGGCAGCGCGCCCTCGACGAACACGGCCTTGCCGTCGACGCGCACGATACCGCGGCCCTGCTGGTCGAGCGACTCGACCCGGTCGACCCGGAGCGGCTTCACCGGCTCGGCGTCGCCGGCCACGCGTTCAGGAACTCCTGCCAGATCGGCTCGCCGGATGCCGCCAGCGCATCGCGGACCAGTTCAAGTTCGGTCGCGTATTCGGAATCGTCCAGCTGTCCGCGGATCTTTCGAAAGCGGCAATACAGCAAGTACGTGTTGACGACGTCGGTCTCGCAGTAGGCGCGGATCCGTTCGATCTGCCCGCTGCAATACGTGTCCCACACCTGCGATCCTTCCATCCCGAGTTTTCCGGCAAAGCCGGACAGGCGGGCCACTTCGTCCAATGGCGCCGCCGCGCGCCCCTGGTAGCGCGACAGCACATCCATCAGGTCGACGTGGCGCAGGTGGTATCGGTTCACGTAGTTGCTGTAGCGCAAGTCCCGGTCCTCGTCGCCCTGGTCCCAGTAGCGGCGCCCCGGCACGCCGTGAATCAGGGCGCGGTACTGAAGCACGGGCAGATCGAACGCACTCCCGTTCCAGCTGACCAGCTGAGGCGTGTAGCGATCGATCAGGCGGAAGAAGTCCCCGATCAGCTTCGGCTCGTCGTCGGCCGGCGCGCCCAGGCTGCGCACCCGGAATCCGGACTCGTCCCGGAACGCGCAGCCGATCACCAGCACCCGGTGCAGATGCAGCGGCAGGAAGTCGTTGCCGGTGCGCTCGCGCCGCTCGGCCATCGCTTGCGCCGCCACCGCCCGATCGTCGAGGCCGGCCCAATGCGGCCGCAGCTGCCTGAGCGCATCGACGTCGGGAATGGTTTCCAGATCGAAGGTGAGGATCGGCATCACGTCGCGATTGTACGGACCCAATCGCGCGGGAATCAGTACAGCACGTCGCGTCCCACCCCGCGCGACTTCAGCGCGCGATGCAGGCGCGCCAGCGCCTCCTGCTGGATCTGACGGACCCGTTCGCGCGTCAACCGCAGCTCGCGGGCCAGACCGTCGAGCGTGGCCGGATCCTGCCCGTTCAGGCCGTAGCGACGTTCGATCACGAGGCGCTGCTTCGCCGAAAGATCTTCCAGCCAGTGCTCGACCAGCAATTGCAGCTCGTGCTGGGCCACGTGCCACTCGGGGGCAGCGGCCGCATGGTCGGCCAGCAGTTGGACCAGCGCGGTTTCGCCTTCCTCGCCGATCGGACTGTCCAGCGAGGTCGGCGCTTCGGACAGCATCATAAGATCGGAAACTTCGTGGGCCGTCTTGCCGAGCAGGCGCGCGATGTCGTCCGCGCTCGCGCTGCGAGGCAGGCCGGCCGCGCGCCACCCCGACTCGAGCCGTTGGCGCGCGCGTTGTACCTGGTTCAACTCCCGCATCACGTGGGTCGGCAGGCGCACCGCGCGCGTCTGCGTGGCCAGTGCGCGGTCGATCGCCTGGCGTATCCACCAGGTCGCATAGGTGGAGAAGCGAAATCCGCGCTCGGGTTCGAAGCGGTCCAGCGCGTGGATCAATCCCAGATTGCCTTCCTCGATCAGATCGAGAAACGTGAGGCCCCGGTTCACGAAGTTGCGGGCGATGGCGACCACCAGGCGCAGATTGTGTTCGATCATTCTCTGGCGCGCGTCGAAGTCGCCCTGGCGTGCCAGCGTGGCGTACGCGTATTCCTGGTCGGCGGTCAGCAGCGGTCGCGAGGCGATGGCCCCGAGATAACGGCGCATTGCATCGCCGCTGAGCTCCTCGCCCGGGCCTGCCGAGGGCTGCGGCGGGCCGGGCGGCGGCTCCGGCGGCTGCGGGCCGGCCGGCTCGATCGGGTTGCTCTCGAGAGCGTCCTGTTCCGGCTCGCGCTCGCCCGCGAGCGGCGTCGGCTCGTGGCTGACCAGTCTGCGCGCGCCTCCCATCGCCAGCGTCCTTGGCGCGCCGGCGATGCGTTCCGCGCACCGTTCAACGGGACGGCAGGTACGTCAGCGGGTCCACCGGCGTGCCACGACGCCGTATTTCGAAGTGGAGTCTGGGGGCGGTCGCATCCGTCATCCCCAGATCAGCGATACGCTGTCCCCGCTTGACGGCCTGTCCCTGCGTTACAAGGATCTCGTTGTTATGAGCGTAGGCCGACACGTAGTCGTCCGTGTGTTTGATGATGACCAATTTGCCATAGCCAGGCAAGCCGCTGCCGCTGTACACGACCTGGCCGTCGTTGGCTGCCCATACCGGATCGCCGACGGTGCCGGAGATATCGATCCCCTTATTGCGGGTCTCGTCGAATCGCTCCAGCACCTTGCCCGCACTCGGCCACGCCCACACGCTCTCGGGCTCCACGGCGGCGGCCTTGTCGGAAGTCGCCGGTGTCGGTGCCACGGCCGCCGTGGTGCTGCCGGGCGCTTGTGCCGCACGCTCCGGGGCCGCCGGCGCGGCGTGCGTTTCAGGCGCGATCGTGCTACCGGGGCTCAGCGGACGCGTTTCCAGCGAACCCGACGGTGAGACCGGAATCGGCGTGGCCTCGACAGCTGCGGACTCGTCGGCCGGCGGCGGTGTGACCCGCAAGCTCTGCCCTGTGCGCAGGTGGGTCGGATCATCCAGCCCGTTCCAGCGCGCCAGATCGCGAAAATCCTGTCCGAACGCGAGCGCAATGCTGTACAGCGTGTCTCCGGTCTGCACCACGTACTGGCCATCGTGTGCCTCGCGCGCCAGCGGCGCTGTCGGCTGCGGCGGCGCGGGCGCGGCCTGTGCCGCTTCCGACGGGCGCCCCTTCTGAGAGCGCTCCTCGATCGGCGCCTGTTGGGTCGGCGAGACAATACAAGCCGTCAATGCAACCGCGGCGCACCCGGACGCGGTGATCAGGCGAAGCATCGGTTTTCGGGAGCTCATCGGTTCTCGGCGGTCACGGTTCCCTGCAGCAAGGGAACGAAGCGTACCGCTTCGTGCTCGCGGCGCACCAGCCGGCCCTCGGGGCTCCTGGAAAGCACCGTGAGCACCTGCGTACCGCGCCCCAGCGGCGCGACGATCACGCCACCCGGGGCCAGCTGCTCGATCCACGCTGCTGGAATGTCGTCTCCGGCCGCGGTGGAGACGATTGCGCCGAAGGGCGCTTCGGACGGCAACCCCAGCATGCCGTCGCCGAACGCGAGGCGCAGGTTCGCGATCCTGAGCGGGCGGAGATTGGCGCGCGCCAGCTCGTGCAGCGCGCGCACGCGTTCGATCGAGAACACGGTGCCGAACAATTCGCTCAGGACGGCGGCCGCGTACCCGCCTCCGGTGCCCACTTCAAGCGCGGCCACGCTCTTCGGGTCGGCCGTCCCGCTCAGCGCGAGCTCTGCGCAGCGCCCCACGATATAGGGCTGCGAGATCGTCTGGCCGAATCCGATCGGCAGCGCGGTGTCCTCGTAGGCCCGGCTGGCGAGTGCCTGGTCGACGAAGCGATGCCGTTCCACGCAGCGCATCGCCGCCAGCACGCGCGGATCGCGCACCCCCAGCTCCTGCACCCTGTCGACCATGCGCGCGCGAACGCGCTCCGATGTTAGTCCCGTGCTGGGCGTTGCGCTCAAAGCCGCCCCTGGCCCAGCCATTGCGAAACGGACTCCAGCAGTCCGGTGTGAGTCAGGTCGATCTGCAGCGGCGTCACCGAGACATGGCCGGCGGCGGTCGCGTGAAAATCGGTTCCCGGACTGGCATCGGCCGCTTCGCCTGCGGCTCCCACCCAGTAGATCGTGTCCCCGCGCGGGCTCACCGTCCGCACCACCGGCTCGGACGGGTGGCGCTTGCCCAGACGGGTGCACGCCAAGCCGCGCAGTTGCGAGTACGGCCGGTCCGGAATGTTGACGTTCAGAAGAAACGGCGCCGGCAGCGACCCGGTGCGGAAACGCTCGACGATGCCGGCGCACACGCGCGCCGCGCTTTCCAGGTGGGCGTGCCCTTTTTGCACCATCGAGAAGGCGATTGCAGGAAGGCCGAACAGATAGCCTTCCATCGCGGCCGCCACCGTACCCGAGTAGATCGTGTCGTCGCCCATGTTCTGGCCATCGTTGATGCCCGACACGACCAGGTCCGGACGCTGATCCAGAAGACCCGTCAGCGCAATGTGCACGCAGTCGGTCGGTGTGCCGTTCACGAAGAGGTAGCCATTCTCGGCGTTGCGCACCGACAGGGGCCGCGTCAGCGTCAGCGAGTTGCTGGCGCCGCTGCAGTTCTGCTCGGGCGCCACCACGGTAACCTCGCCGAAGGGGCGCATCGCATCGGCCAGAGCCCGCAACCCCGGTGCGAGATAACCGTCGTCATTGCTGACCAGAATGTGCATCGGTCCACGCCGAACGTCGGTCACGGGCCGCGCCGCTGCCGCGCGGCGTAACGGATCGCGAATTGTTACTCAATGGTCGGGGCGGCGGGATTCGAACTCGCGACCCCTTGCACCCCATGCAAGTGCGCTACCAGGCTGCGCTACGCCCCGACGTAGGTCTCATTGTACCGTGCGCATCATGCGTCGCGTTTCAGCAGCGCGCGTATTTCCTGCAGGCGGATGCGGATCGCGCCGTCGCTCAGCTTTTTCTCCACCGGCGCCGGGCGCTCTCGCGGCATCGGGCCGGCCGTGTCGAGCCGATTGCGCGCCCCGTTGATCGTGAATCCCTGTTCGTACAGCAACGAGCGGATGCGCCGGATCAGGAGTACCTCGTGATGCTGGTAATAGCGCCGGTTGCCGCGCCGCTTGATCGGCTTGAGCTGGCTGAATTCCTGCTCCCAATAGCGCAGCACGTGCGGCTTGACGGCGCACAGCCCGCTCACTTCGCCGATCGTGAAGTAACGCTTGGCCGGGATCGGCGGTAGCGCGCCATCTGCGTCGTACGGTGCCTCGGCGGTCTGCATGTCCGATTCGAGCCGCAACCATCCAAAGATCAGCGTTCGGTTGCGCGCGACACCGCGGCCTTCAGCTTCTGGCTTGCGTGAAAGGTCACGACCCGGCGCGCCGTGATCGCGATTTCCTCGCCGGTCTTCGGATTGCGCCCAGGCCTGGTCGGCTTGTTCCTGAGCTGGAAATTGCCGAAGCCGGACAGCTTGACCGACTCTCCCCTTTGCAGCGCCTGGCTGATTTCGTCGAAAAAGCCGTCGACCATGTCCTTGGCCTCCCGCTTGTTCAGCCCAAGTCGCTCGAACAGAGCGTCGGCCAGCTCGGCCTTGGTCAGCGTGCGAGCGCCACGCTCGGACTCCCCGCGCGGCCGCGCCGCCGGGGGTAGGTCTGGAAACTTGAACGAAGTCATCGGTTCGACGGCCATCGCACCACTCACTGACGGACGCGGGCGCCGAGTGCGATCGTCAGGTGCTCAACGATTGCGCCGCAGGCTGCATCTGCGTCGGAGTCTGAAAGCGAGCGACGAGTATCTTGCAGAACCACGCGGAAGGCAAGACTTTTCTCCTTATTTAACAACACGTTAGCGGACGCTTTCGAGGCATCCGTCACGTGGCCGGGGGACGGACGGAACACGTCGAACAGCTTAACCTCGCGCAAGACCGCCAGACGGTGGTCCCGAGCCGACAAGCGTGCGATTTCTTCGAACACGCGCGCCGCGGGCAATTGCTCGGGTACCCAGATCGCGATATCCCGCATCACCGCGGGCACGTCGGCAATCGGCATCGCGCGCGGCAGGGGCAACTCCTGCAGTGCATCGACCTGGACTTCGAACAGCATCGCGTGGCCAGGCAGCCCGTATTTCTGGCCCAGCCGCGGGTGCAACTGGCCGATCCAGCCGGCCGTCTGTTCGCCGATCTCGACCCGGGCGCACCGTCCCGGATGCAGCGCCGGGTGCGTGGCGGCAACGAAGCGCGCCTGCAATGGGCTGATCAGGCGCTCCAGATCGCCCTTGATATCGAAAAAATCGACCGCGCGTGCCGGCACTCCCCACTGCTCGTCGTCGACATTGCCGTAGGCCAGTGCGCCAAGAAGCGTCGGCTGCGCCACACCGGCCACCTGCAGCGGCCCTTCCGGCAGTCCCGGTTCCAAGCGGAACACGCGGCCGACCTCGAACAGGCGGGCGCGCGTGGCCTGGTTATTCAGGTTGTGTTTCAGAATCGATACCAGGCCCGCAAGCAGCGTCGTGCGCATCACCGCGTGCTGGGCGGCAATCGGATTGATGACCGAGATCGCCCGGCCGGGCCACCCGAAGTCCGCCTCCCAGGCGGCGTCGACGAACGAATAGTTGATCAGCTCCTGGTAGCCTGCCTCGACCATCCGGTGCCGTAGCTCGTGCGCTCCCCGCCGCGTTTCGGGCTCCGACACCATCCGCGCGGCCGCCATCGGTGGATGCGCTGGAATCTGCTCGTAGCCGACCACGCGCGCTACCTCCTCGATCAGGTCTTCCTCGATCTGAAGGTCGAACCGATAGGTGGGCGGCTCGACCACCCACGCTTCCTCGACGCGAGAGAAGGCGAAATTCAGCCTGGAAAAAGCCTCGGCCATCTGTTCGTCACTGACCGGCATCCCGAGCACTTTGCGACAGCGCGCGCTACGCATCCGGATCGCAGCGCGCTGTGGCAGGCGAGCCACCTGATCGTCGACCGGGCCGACGCGGGTGCGGCTGGTACCGCAGATATCGATAATCATCCGGGTGATGGCTTCGATGTGTTCGACGGTGCTGGCGAAGTCCACGCCTCGCTCGAAGCGGTGCGCCGCGTCGGTCGCCAGGTTCAGCCGTCGGGTTCGACCCTGGATGGCCTCCGGCCACCAGAAGGCCGCTTCCAGGTAGATGTCGGTGGTATCCAGCGTTACGGCAGTCGGCTCGCCGCCCATGATGCCCGCGAGCGACTGGACGCCCTGCTGGTCGGCGATTACGCCGATCTGCGGGTCCAACTCGACCGGGCGGCCGTGCAGAAGCTGCAGGCGCTCGCCGCGGCGCCCCCATCGCACGACCAGTCCGCCGCGCAGCGCGCCCAGGTCGAATACGTGGGTCGGCCGGCCCAGCTCGAGCATCACGTAGTTGGAAATATCCACCAGAGCGGACACCGATCGCAGGCCGCTGCGCTCCAGGCGCATGCGCATCCACGCGGGCGTTTCGGCGCGGGCGTTCAGTCCCCGCACCACACGCCCCGAAAAGCGCCCGCACAGCTCGGGTGCCTCGATCCGGACCGCGAGCTTTTCGTCGGTCGTCGGGGTCACGGTCGGAAAAAGCGGCGGGCGCAGTGCGCTGCCGGTCAGCGCCGCGACTTCGCGCGCGACGCCCAGCACGCTGAGGCAATCGCCCCGGTTCGGCGTGAGCTTGACCTGCAGGCATTGCTCGTCCAGGTCCAGCGCCTGCCGCACCGATCGTCCTACCGGTGCGTCGGACGCAAGGACGAGCAGTCCCGCGTGATCGTCGGACAAGCCAAGCTCCCGCGCCGAGCACAGCATGCCGGCCGAGGGCACGCCGCGAATTACGTTGGTGCCGATGGGTGCACCGCCGGGCAGCACCGCACCGGGCAGGGCGCAAGGCACGAGCAGATTCGGCGCCACATTCGGTGCGCCGCACACGATCTGCAGCGACTCCGGCGCACCGACGTCGACCCGGCACACGGTCAGACGATCGGCGCCCGGATGGGGCGCGACCTCCAGCACGCGCCCCACCACGACGCCCGAGAACGCAGGCGCGACCGGCTCGATCGCCTCCACCTCCACGCCGCCCATCGTCAGCCGGTCGGCCAGCGACTGCGTATCGATCGGCGGATCGCAGAACTGGCGCAGCCACCCTTCGGGAATCTTCACGTCACCGCCGTCAGCTCGTTGGCGTCAATTGAACTGCCTCAGGAACCGAAGGTCGCCGGCGAAGAACTGCCGAAGATCGTCGACCCCGTAGCGCAGCATCGTCAGCCGCTCCAGCCCGGAGCCGAACGCGAATCCGATCGTGCGTTCCGGATCGAATCCGAAGTTCCGGACCACGGCCGGATGCACCTGTCCGGCTCCGGAAATCTCGAGCCAGCGGCCCGTGCGCGACCCGCTGGTAAACATCATGTCGATCTCGGCCGACGGTTCGGTGAACGGAAAGTAGGACGGGCGAAACCGCACCTGCAGCTCGTCGGTCTCGAAGAAGCGGTGCAGAAAATCGGTGTACACGCCCTTCAGATCCGCAAAGCTGATATCGCGGTCGAGCCAAAGCCCCTCGACCTGGTGGAACATCGGCGAATGCGTCGCGTCGCTGTCGACCCGGTAGGTGCGCCCCGGTGCGATCACGCGCACCGCCTCGCTGTGCTGGCGCGCATACCGCACCTGCATCGGCGACGTGTGGGTCCGCAGCACCAGCGGCCGGCCGTCGGAGTCGCTCACGTCGACGTAGAACGTGTCCTGCATCGAGCGGGCCGGATGGTTTTCCGGGTTGTTCAGCGCCGTGAAGTTGTACCAGTCGGTTTCGATTTCGGGCCCGTCGGACACGTCGAAACCGATCGAGCGGAAAATCTGCTCGATCCGGATCCAGGTCCGGATCACCGGGTGGATCCCTCCGACGCTGCGCGCGCGGCCCGGCAGGGTCACGTCGATCGCGTCGGTTGCGAGCTGGGCCGACAGGGCCGCTTCGGCCAGCTGCGCGCGGCGCTCGATCAGCAGCTGCTCGATCGCCTGCTTGGCTTCATTGAGTCGCGCGCCTTCCTCGCGGCGCTCCTCGGGACCGAGCCGCGCCAGCGCCTTGAGACGCTCGGTGATCGAGCCGGCCTTTCCGAGAAAGCGGGCCTTCTCGTTTTCCAGGTCGGCCGGACGCGTGGCCGCGGCGAACGCGGTTCGCGCCTCGGCGATCAGATCGTCGATCGATTGCATGGGAGCATCCACCACCCGGGCCGCGGTTTTGCGCCGGCGCCCAACGAGCCCCGGCGCGAGCAGTACCGCCCGGTCAGGCCGCCCGGCCGCCTACGCGCCGCGCAAGGACTTGACGCGGTCGACGATCGCGGCGAAGGCCGGCTTGTCCAGCACCGCCATATCCGCCAGCACCTTGCGGTCCAGATCGATCGCGGCCCGGCGCAAGCCGTTGATGAAGGCGCTGTAGGACAGATCGTGCTCGCGCACGGCTGCGTTGATGCGCGCAATCCACAGCGAGCGGAATACGCGCTTGCGCGTGCGGCGGTCGCGATAGGCGTACTGGCCCGCCTTCATCACCGCCTCTTTGGCGACGCGGAACACGCTGTTGCGGCGCTGCGTGTACCCCTTGGCCTGCGCCAGCACCTTCTTGTGACGGGCGCGGCTGGTGACCCCTCTTTTCACGCGAGGCATGCCGGATCTCCCTACGCGTACGGAAGCATGCGCCGCACCGAGGCCGCGTCGGACGGGTGAATCGCGACCGGCCCGCGCAGGTGCCGCTTGTTCTTCGTGCTCTTCTTGGTCAGAAGGTGTCGTTTGAACGCCTGGGCGCGCTTGATCGATCCGCTCGCGCGGATCGCGAACCGCTTCGCAGCGCTTCGCTTGGTCTTCAACTTCGGCATCACGTACTCCTGTATTCGATGCCGCCGGGCGCCCGGCGCATCGGCCGGGACTTCAACTGCCTGCGACACTTCTTGGGTGCCGCATCCGGTCCAAGGGATCCGGATGCTCACCTGTCCGGGCCGGGTGGCCCGGGTCCTGCGTTTTACCCGCGCACCGGCCGCAACTTCCTACTTCTTGCGCCGGGGCGACAGCACCATCACCATCTGGCGTCCCTCGAGGCGGGGCATCGCCTCGACCTGGCTGATCGTCTCCAGGTCCGCCTTGACCCGTTCCAGCACCTTCAGTCCCAGCTCCTGGTGCGCCATCTCCCGGCCGCGGAAGCGCATCGTCACTTTGGCCTTATCGCCCTCCTCCAGGAACTCGGTGAGCTTTCTGACCTTGGTCAGGTAGTCATTCTCATCGGTCGCTGGCCGGAACTTGATTTCCTTGATCTGGATCTGCTTCTGCTTGAGCTTCGCTTCGTGTGCTTTTTTCTGCTCTTCGTAGCGAAACTTCCCGTAATCCATCAGCCGGCATACCGGCGGAACAGCGGTTGGTGCGATCTCGACCAGATCCACATCGGCCTCTTCGGCCATCCGGAGTGCGTCGGGAGTACGGACCACTCCAAGCGGTTCCCCTTCGATTCCGATCAAACGAACTTCCGGTACCGTGATCTCGCCATTGAGTCGATGCGCACGTTCTTGAGCGATGGTTGCAACCTCCTTGAAAAAATATCGAGCCGCGCACCCCAGCCCGGACTCGCGCGCTCAGCGCCGGGCGCTCATCTGCCCGTGCCGTGCTCTTTCGCGACCTGGCTGTTGCTTCGCTGCTCGACCTCCAGCCGCAGCCGCTCGGAAAGGGCCGCCAGGGACATCACGCCCAGATCGACTCCTCCGCGAGCTCGCACGGCCACCGTTCCCGCCTGCACTTCCTTGTCTCCGACCACGCAGATGTACGGAAGCTTTTGCAGGGCAAGACTTCTGATTTTATATCCGATCTTGTCGTCCCGCAAATCCGATGCGGCCCTAAATCCTTGTTTTTTCAGCTCTTCGGCCAGCTGCTGCGCATAGCCGCGATGGTGCTCAGAGATGCTGGCCACCACCGCCTGCAGCGGCGCGAGCCACAGTGGGAACGCGCCCGCGTAGTGTTCGATCAGGATCCCGATGAAGCGCTCGAGCGACCCGACGATCGCGCGGTGCAACATGACCGGGACCCGCCGCGTGTTGTCTTGCGCCACGTACTCGGCGCCCAGCCGTCCGGGCATCGAGAAGTCGACCTGCATCGTGCCGCACTGCCAGGAGCGTCCGATCGAGTCCTTCAGGTGGTACTCGATCTTCGGCCCGTAGAAGGCGCCCTCCCCCGGGACCGTCTCGAACTGGCATCCGGACTGCCGCAAGGACTCCGTCAGCGCGCGTTCGGCCCGGTCCCATAGCTCGTCGGCGCCGATCCGGCGCGGCGGCCGAGTGGCGATTTTGTACACGATGTCGTCAAAGCCGAAGTCGCGGTACACGCGTTGCAACAGCGCCGTGTAGGCAACGCATTCGGGCAGGATCTGCTCCTCGCTGCAGAAGATGTGCCCGTCATCCTGCGTGAAGCCGCGAACCCGCATGATTCCGTGCAGCGCGCCGGAAGGCTCGTTGCGATGGCATTGGCCGAACTCGCCATAGCGCAGCGGCAGATCGCGATACGAACGCAGGTCCGATTTGTAGATCTGCACGTGACCGGGGCAGTTCATCGGCTTGAGCGCGTAATGGCGGTTTTCCGACTCGGTCGTGAACATGCTCTCGCGGAAGTTGTCCCAGTGCCCCGTCTTTTCCCAGATGCTGCGATCGAGCAGCTGTGGACCCTTGACTTCCAGGTATCCGTTGTCGCGGTACACCCTGCGCATGTACTGCTCGACCTGCTGCCAGACGGTCCAGCCCTTGGGATGCCAGAACACCAGACCGGGCGCTTCCTCCTGCATGTGAAAAAGGTCCAGCTCACGCCCGAGCCGGCGGTGATCCCGTTTCTCGGCTTCTTCCAGCTGGTGCAGGTAGGCGTCCAGATCCTCCTTGCGCGCCCACGCGGTTCCATAGATCCGCTGCAGCATCTCGTTGCGGCTGTCGCCCCGCCAGTAAGCTCCCGCCACCTTGGTGAGCTTGAACACCTTCAGCCGCCCGGTCGAAGGCACGTGCGGACCCCGGCACAGGTCGATGAAGCGGCCCTCCCGGTACAGCGAGACGTCCTCCCCGGGCGGGATCGAGGCGATGATCTGCGCCTTGTAGCGTTCGCCGATCGATTCGAAGAAGCGGACCGCATCGTCGCGTTGCCAGACCTCGCGCTGGACCGGCTCGTCCAGCGCGGCCAGCTCGCTCATCTTGCGTTCGATCGCCTGCAGGTCCTCCGGCGTGAACGCCCGCTTATATGAGATGTCGTAGTAAAACCCGTTCTCGATCACCGGGCCGATCGTCACTTGCGCATCGGGAAACAGCTCCTTGACCGCGTAGGCCAGCAGGTGCGCGGTCGAGTGCCGTATCACCTCGAGGCCATCGCGGTCGCGCTCGGTGACGATCGTGACGCTGGCATCGCGCTCGACCAGGAACGAGGTGTCGACCAGGCGGCCATCGACCCGGCCCGCCAGCGCCGCCTTGCCTAGCCCGGGTCCGATCGAGGCGGCAATTTCGGCTACCGTGACCGGGCGATCGAATGGGCGCTGTGAACCGTCCGGTAGGGATATCTGGGGCATCGGATGAACGTGGTAGGCGCGATTGGACTCGAACCAACGACCCCCACCATGTCAAGGTGGTGCTCTAACCAGCTGAGCTACGCGCCTAAGGGTCGCCGATGATACACGAGGCATTACAATCGCTCGCCAGGTTGTCACAACAATGCCATGAATACTTCACGAATAAGACAACGGGTTCGACTAAAGTCCGCGGGTTTTTGAGGGGAAACGTCGATGTCACCTCGTAATTTGCAGGCGGCCACGCTGCTTGAGCCGAGTGTTGAGAAGCAGCCTCGCGAGCCGCGCCTGTCGGTCGGGCTGGCGCGCGGTCCGGCCGATATCGAGGACGCCCAACGCCTGCGCTACGAGGTTTTCGCGCTGGAAATGGGCGCCAAGCTGGGCGCAACCGACGACGCACTCGATCAGGACGAGTTCGATCCGTTCTGCGATCACCTGATCGTACGCGACGACGACACCACGCGCGTGGTCGGCACGTACCGGATCCTGCCCCCGCACAAGGCCCGCAAGCTGGGCAAGCTGTATTCGGAAAATGAATTCGATCTGTCGCGTCTGACGCACCTTCGGCCGTCGCTGATCGAGGTCGGCCGCTCGTGCGTACACGCGGACTACCGCACCGGCAGTGCCATTTTGCTGCTGTGGGCCGGGCTGGCCCAGTACATGAAGGCAGCGGGCTATCGGCACCTGATCGGCTGCGCCAGTGCGCCGCTGGCCGACGGTGGAATGCAGGCCGCCCGGCTGCGCGACGAGTTGCAAGGCTTCCTTGCCAGCCCCGAGTACCGGGTGTTTCCACGGCTGCCGTTCCCGCACGAGCGCATTCCACGCGCCACCGGCTTCGATATTCCGCCGCTGATCAAAGGCTATCTCAGGCTCGGCGCGAAAGTGTGCGGCGAGCCGGCCTGGGATCCTGATTTCAATAGCGCGGATTTCCTGATCTGGCTGTCGCTGGACGGACTCAACCAGCGCTACGCGCGCCACTTCGATCTGCTGGCGGCGCAGCTGGCGGCCAGCCGGTACTGAAGCCATGCGACTTCCGCAAACGCTGCGACTGGCCCTGGCGCTGATCGGCAGCTTGGGCAAGCCGCGCCGCCGTCCCTACCGCCTGGACCCGCTGCGCGATATCTATCTCAGCCCGTTTTGAGGGTTCAGCGACGGCGGGCGACCAACACGCCCTTGACTTCCCCGATCTGTGCCAGCGTGCGGCGCGTGACGGCCGCGTCGGGAACCTGGACGGTGAACTGCATCTTCGCCTCGCCCCGCTCGGACAGCGTGTTCACACCCAGCACGTTCAGCTTCTCGCGCGCAAACACCTCCGAGATGTCGCGCAGTAATCCGGGTCGATCCTGCGCCAGCACGAATACCTCGGTTGGATAGCCGTCGCCGCCGGCCCCCCAGGTGACATCGATCACGCGCTCGGGGCTGCGCCTGGCCAGCGCCCGCGCGTTCGAGCAGGCCGCCCGGTGCACCGACACGCCCCGCCCGCGCGTGACGAAGCCGATGATTTCATCCGGCGGAATCGGACGGCAGCACTGCGCGAGGCTTGTCATCAGAGAGTCGACGCCGACGACCAGCACGCGTCCGTGGGTCGGCTTGGGCGGCCGCAGCGCCGGCGCGAGGTCCGCTTCGTGGGCCTCGCGGGGAACTCCGGACACGGCTTGCTCGATGCTGCGCAGACTTAACTCCTCGCGCGCGAGCGCGAGGCAGAGTTCGTCGACCGAGGCAAAGCTCAGCCGCCCGGCCAGATCCTCCAGGCTCACCGCGGTCCGCCCCAGCCGCTGCAGCTCGCGTGTGACGGCCTCCCTGCCCGCAGCCACCGATTGCTCGTGTTCGATCGCGTTGAACCACTGCCGAACCTTGGTGCGGGAGCGCGCGCTGGCGAGATAGCCGAGCTCCGGGTTGAGCCAGTCGCGGCTCGGCCCGCCGCTACGCGCCGTAATCACTTCAACCGTCTGCCCGGTGCGCAGCCGTGTGTTCAACGCGACCAGCGAGCCGTCGACGCGAGCTCCCCGGCACCGATGTCCCAGCTCGGTATGCACGTGATAGGCGAAATCGACAGGAGTCGCGCCCACCGGCAGTTCCACCACTCGGCCCTGCGGCGTCATCGCATACACGCGCTCGCTGGCGGACGCCTTCGCCAAGGCTCCGGCGTCCGAGGCCGCCTGCCCCAGGCTGGGCGACGCCTTCGCCGCGGCTTCGGCGTCCAAGCTCCAGTCGAACAGGCGACGCAACCAGGCGATGCGCTGGTCGTATTGCGCGCGGTCGTCGCGCCGGCCCTCCTTGTAGCGCCAGTGTGCAGCAACGCCCAACTCCGCGTCCCGGTGCATCTGACGCGTGCGGATCTGGATCTCGATCGGCCCGCCGTCCGGATCCCTGACCACCGTGTGCAAGGACTGGTAACCGTTGGGCTTTGGCCTGGCGATGTAGTCGTCGTACTCGCTCTCGATCGGTGTCCAGCTCGAGTGAACGACCGAAAGCACCTCGTAGCAGGCGGCGACCTGGTCGACGATGACGCGCACCGCCAGCAGGTCATGCACCTGCTCGATCGACAGCGCCTTGGCGATCATCTTCTGGTGGATGCTGGCGACGTGCTTGGGCCGTCCGCTGACTTCCCCCGTGATGCCGGCGCTGCCGAGCAGCTGGCGCAGGCGCTGAGCGGCCTGCTCGACGGTGCCCTCGCGCTGCGCGCGGCTCTGCTCGAGCTGGCGCGTAATGTGGTGAAAGGCCTGCGGCTCCAGCACCCGGAAGGCCAGATCTTCCAGCTCCCATTTCAGCTGCCAGATCCCCAGGCGATTGGCGAGCGGCGCAAACAGCGACAGGGTTTCGCGAGCGATCGCCTCGGAGCCCGCGCTCTGCGCCGCGGCGGGATTGTGGGCCACAAAGCGCATCGTCTGCAGGCGCGAGGCCAGGCGCAGTACGACCACGCGCGGATCGTTGACCATTGCCAGCAGCATGCGTCGAAGCGCTTCGGCCTGCGGCTTGTGCCGCTGCGCGTCGGCCGCATCGGCCTGGCGCGCGCGCACGCTTTCGGACAGCAGAATCAATTGCCGCAGATCGCCGACCAGAACAGCGACCGCGGCGCCGGCTCTGTTGCGGATCCACTCTGCGGCGTCACGCAGCACGTCGTGTGCGCCGAACAGGTAGGCGGCCGCCATCAGCTCGGGGTCCTCGTGGACCGAGCGCATGATTTCCGCGATGCCGTCGGCGTGATCGGCGAATGACTCGCCGGTGCGCAGCTGGCGGCCCTCGTAAAGCGGGAAAATAAGCGCCCGCGCCCCGGCCGCATCCAGCGTCGAGCCCGCGCCCGGCAAACGATGCAGCGGCTCTTCGAGTTCTGTCACTTCACAAGCTCCACGCTGTGCTCGATTATGCACCGCCCCTTCTGCACTCCGCGCTGCGCGCCGCTCGGGCACAATGCCGCATGCTCGGCCGCCTGCTCGACTCGCTCGGCTCCGGCACGGTCGAAATCCCATCGCCTCTGTGGGAACACGTGCTGTCAGACCTTGCGTTTCTGCGGCGCTTCAGCGCCGCGGCCGACCCGTCTTTGCGCGAACTGTCCGGGCGGCTGCTGGCGACCAAGGTGATGACCGGCGCCGGCGGTCTTGAGCTGACGGGCACTGTCCAAGTCGCGATTGCCGCGCAAGCTTGCCTTCCGATCCTGAAGCTCGGGATCGACTGGTATCGGGGCTGGAGCGGAATCGTCGTTTACCCGTCCGAGTACGTGGCGCGGCGGCGCGTCCAGGACGAGGCCGGACTGGTGCACGAATACGAGGAGACCGCGGCAGGCGAATCCTGGGACGCCGGGCCCGTCGTCGTTTCCTGGGACGCCTTCGCCGAGGCTCCGGCGTCCGGGGACGCGGACGGCGGCGAGACGCACGGCGGCGATCCGCCGTTCAACGTCGTGATCCACGAATTCGCACACAAGCTCGATGCGCTGAACGGCGGAGCCGACGGATTGCCCCCGCTGGACCGGCGCCTGCACGCCGGGCTGGAGCACCATCGGTGGCGCAGCACGCTGGAGGATGCGTATCAGCGCTTTGGCGCGGCGGTCGACCTGATCGAGCTGCAACTGCCGGGCGACGTCGATCCCGAATCCAGCGCGGCCGACCCTTACTATGCGCGCCTTCCGCTGGATGCCTACGCGGCACAGGACGAAGCCGAGTTCTTCGCGGTTTCCAGCGAGGCGTTTTTCGTCGATCCGCACCGGCTGCGCGATGCGTTTCCCGACTGGTACGAGCTGCTGAGCCGCTTCTACCTGCTCGATCCGCTCAGCTACTGAGCCAGCCCGCCTTCGCGCTGCGCGCTTCGTCGGGCAAGCCCGCTTCCGAGGTAGGCGCTCCGGCGGGTTTGCCCGCCACGGTCCGGCGAACCGCCAGCGCGGCCAGCGCAACCACCACGCTCAACCCGCTCAGTGCGAGCTGGACCGTCTGGGACGGAGTCACGGCCATCAGCACCAGCACCGCGCCGATGCCGGCAATCACCGCGTAACTGAGCCACGGAAACAGCCACATCCGAAGCAGCAGGCGCTCGCCCCGGCGTTCAAGTTGCTGGCGGAAGCGGATCTCGCCGAACGCGATGATCATGTAGATGAACAGGATGATCGCGCCCGACGTGTTGATCAGGAACAGGAAGATCCCTTTGGGCGAAATCAGCCACGCCAGCGCAGCCGCGGACCCAGCGACGGTTCCGAACAGGATGCCGAGCCGGGGCACCCTGCGGCCCGAGGTCGCCGCGAACACGGCCGGCGCGTCGCCGCGGCGGGCCAGCTCGTACAGCATCCGGGACGTGATGTAGATGGCGGAGTTCAGGCAGGACAGCACCGCGGTCACGGCGATCACCGACATCGCGGCAGCGGCGCCTGGAATTTTCATGATCTCCAGCGTCTTGGTAAAGGGCGAATCGCCCGGCACCAGGCTGTCCCACGGGGCCAGGCTGACGATGATCGCGATCGATGCGACGTAGAAGACCAGGATCCGCAGCGACACGGTGCGCGCCGCGCGTGTCACGTTGCGCGCCGGATCGGCGGTCTCGGCGGCGGCGATCGTGGCGACCTCGCTTCCCATCATCGAGAAGATCACCACCGGAATCGCAACCAGCGGAGCGCTGATTCCTTTCGGGAAGAAGCCGCCGTGCGCCGTCAGCTGGTGCAGCGCAGCGCTCGGCCCGGGACCGAACGCTAGAATGAAGCCCAGTCCCAGCACGATGAAGACCGCGATCGCGCCGACCTTCAGCAAGGCGAACCAGAATTCGAATTCGCCGTAGGTGCGAACCGACAGCAGATTGGTCGCCGTCATCATCGCGATCAGCACGAGCCCGATCAGCCACACGGGTGCGGCCACCCAGTACTGCAGCAGTTGGGCCCCGGCGATCGTCTCCACGCCGACCGTGATCACCCAGAAGTACCAGTAGAGCCAACCGGTCAGGAACCCGGCCCACGACCCGAGGCCCAGCGCCGCATACTCCGCAAAGGTCCCGATGCCCGGCCGGGCCACGGCCATTTCGCCGAGCATCCGCATGATCAGGAACACCAGAATGCCGGAAAGCGCGTAGCTGATCAGCACCGCAGGGCCGGCCATGTTGATCGCCGCGCTGCTGCCGACGAACAGGCCTGCTCCGATGATGCCGCCCAGGGAAATCAGCGTCACGTGGCGCGGTTGCAGCGAATGGGCGAGCTCACCGGTGTTGCGATCGGGCATTCGAGGCCTCCAGCAGGCGCTTCTCAGTTCGCGAGCAGGAAACGCCGCACGATCTGGATCTGGTCCGGATCGAAAAACATCGGCGCGTGTCCTACCCCGGGGATCTCGACCAGTTCGGCGCGCGGTCCGCGCCGCGTCATCTCGATCGCCGAGGCGCTCGACAGCAGGTCCGATTCGGCGCCACGCAGCACCAGAACCGGTCCCCGGACCGCGTCGTACAGTTGCCACAGCTTCGCCTCGGCCACCGCGTTCGTCTGCGCCGAAGTGTCCCTGACCGGCTGCGCGATACCCGGGTCGTAGCGAAAGGTCCAGCCCGAGCCATCGAAGCGGACCACCGACTCGGTGAGCTCGCGCCACTGCTGAGGGTTCCGAAGACCGAATCCGGACGAGATCGACCGCACGTACTCGATGGCCTGATCCAGGTCGGCAAACCGCTTCGGCTGCCCCACGTACTGCGCGATCCGCAGCAGCGCGTCCAGCTCCATGCGGGGCCCGACGTCGTTCAGGATCAAGCGCCCGATCGGCGCGTTCGGCTGGCCCGCCAGCGACAGGCCGATCAGCCCCCCCATCGAGGTTCCGAGCAGGTCGACGCGCTCCACGTTCAGGCGCGCGATCAGGCTCACCGCGTCGAACGAGTACTGGGGCAGCCCGTACAACATCGGATCGGCCAGCCAGTCGCTGCTTCCACGCCCGACCACGTCCGGGCAGACGACCCGGTAGGCGTCGCTCAGGTTCTCGGCCAGCCGGGCAAAATCCTTGCCGACGCGCGTCAGCCCGTGCAGGCAGAGCAGCACGCGCGGGTTGTCGGCCGCTCCCCATTCCGCGTATCGCATCGTGTGAAATCCGATGCGGCTCAGGCAGCGGACTGCACCCGGACGTGGCGTGCTCATTGCGCAGGCTCCACGGACTCACCGGTTGAAGCGGGGCTTGAGTTTACCCACTTGGCCGGCTGATTGAGCCAGTAGCGTGCATGATCGAGCCGCCATTGCTCCAGCACCACCGATCCGTCCGTCCCGAAACGCCAGCGGGCCGCCCCGCTCCAGTCGCTGCGGATCACGCGCGCCCCGTGCTGCGCATAGCGCGCCACCACCTCAGGATGCGGATGACCGAAGCGGCTCCGGTAGCCGGCCTGAACCGACACCCAGTTCGGGTGCACCGCTGTCACGAGCGCCTCGCTGGAGGACGTTTTGCTGCCGTGGTGCGGCGCCACCAGCAGCTGAGCCTGCAGGGCCGAACCGAAGGCCGCAACCATCCCCGCTTCCTCGCGCGCCGGAACGTCACCGGTCAGCAAGACGCGAGTGGGCCCCAGCTGGACCAGCACCACGCAGCTTTTCGAGTTGGTCGTGGCCCGGGGCCGCTCGTACAGAACGGCCGGCGGATTCATCACGGTCAGTTGCAGCTCGCCCACGCGGCTGCGCTCGCCGGCCTGGCAGCGCTGCACATTGCCCATCGCCGGCAGCACTGGATTTCCGGGCTCGATCGAAGTCAGCACCCGCTCGACGCTGATCGCGTCGGCCAGCGATCGGGCGCCTCCCGAGTGATCCGAGTCCAGGTGCGATATCACCAGCAGGCTCACGCGGTCGATGCCCCGGGCCCGCAGGTAGGGCACGATCACGCGCCCGCCGGCATCGGCGTCCTGCGAAACCCTGGCGCCGGTGTCAAAGACGACAGTGGCGTCGGCCGTCTCGAGCACCAGCGCCATCCCCTGCCCCACATCCAGTGCAGTGAGCCACAGCGCGCCGGGCTGCGGCCGTTCCGGCGGCATCACGAATGCCGGCACCAGCCACGCCGCTCCGACCCAGCGCAGCGGCCAGCCGGCTGGTGCCAGCAGCCAGGCGATGCCGATGCCAGCCACCGCGACCGCCCATATCGGTGGCGCCGCGAAGCCGACCCAGGCGTACGGCAGCTGGACCAGCCAGTTCAGGGCCACCGCCAGCAGCGCGAACAGCGCATCCGAAGCCTGCAGCAATGCCTGCGCCACCGGCAGCATCGCTTCGCCCAGGCAGCAGAGCAGCGCACCGATCAGTGCCAGCGGCGTGACCAGGTAGCTGACCAGCGGGATCGCGATCGCATTGGCGACCGGCGAGATCAGCGATACCTGCTGGAAAAGGACAAGCGTCAGCGGAACCAGCCCGATCGTCACCGCGGCCTGCACGCGGGCCGCTTCGTGCAACGGGTCGGCCAGGCGGGCAAGCCGGGCCCGCAGCCGCTCCCGCCATGGGCGCCTGATCGTGTCCGCGCCCGCCTCCGCGCCAGGCGCTCCGGCGGGCGAGTCGGCGGGCGACCCGTCGGATCCACGTGCCGGCTGCACCCTGCCGTAGCACACCATGAAAATCGAAGCCACCGCGCCGAACGACAGCCAGAAGCCCGCCGCGGTGACCGCCCACGGGTCCCACAGGCACACGACGGCGGCCGCACTGGACAGCACTGCGGCAGCGCTCAGTTGCAGCCGCAGCAGCAGCGCCGCCGCCACGGTGGCCAGCATCACGAACGTGCGCTGCGCCGGAACGCCCCACCCGGCCAGCAGGCAATATCCGAGTGCGCCGCAGGCCCCGGCGATCGCGCGTGCGGTCTGCACCGGGGCCACGGCCAGCAGGCGGGGCGAGATGCGCCAGAGCGCGCCGGCCGCCAGTGCCACCAGGCCCGCGATCATCGTGATATGAAGGCCGGAGATGCTGACCAGATGCGAGATGCCGGTCCGATTGAACAGGGTCCAGTCCGACTGGGTGATCAGCCCCTGATCTCCCATCACCAGCGCGATGATCACCGCGCCGTAGCGGCGCCCCTGCAGCAGCAGCTGCAAACGCTGGCGCAGGCCGTCCCGCGCCCGGTCGATCATCGGGTTGAAGCGCCACACCGCCTCCTGCAGGCACCGTGGCGTCGGCTGCCCGGCTCCATCCCGAACATAACCGGTCGCCCGTACGCCCTGCTCCAGCATCCAGAGCTCGGAATCGAAGCCCGCCGGATTGAAGGTGCCGTGCGGCCGACGCAGCTTGACTGTCATCCGCCAGCGCTGCGCCGGACGCACGCCGTCCGGACTCTGGTACCAGGACAGCGCGATCAGCCGCGGGACGTGTGGCGGCCCGGCCTTCGCGCTCCCTGCTTCGGCGGGCTTGGCCGCCTCGACCTGTTCGACCTCGAAGGCGAACCGCACGCCGCGTTCGATCCGGGTCGGCAGGGCGGCGATGATTCCGGTGACCTGGATATCGCGGCCCTCGTCGGCGAAGCTGAGCTCATCGGCAAGTCGCAGCTGCGCGCTCCACGCGGCGTAGGCGTATCCCAGCAGCGCGGCCGCAAGGCAGGCGGCGACCCGTGAGATCGCGACTCGCACTCCCCGAGCACAGAACCGGCGAATCAGCGCCGCGGCGCCGCTCAGCGCCAGCGCGGCGGCCGCGACGGCGCCGATCGTCTGCGGTGAAGGCAGCTCGGTCGCCCTCTGAAGCCATGCAACGGCCGCGACGAATGCGACCAGCGCGTGCACCATCGATGGGCGGCCGGGTCGGTACGCTGCGACGCCGCTGAACGTTGCCTACGCTGCTCGACTCAGGGCCGCCAGTCGCGGAAAGGCATCCAGCACATTGCGCCGGTTGATCTGCGCCAGCTGCTCCGGCGAGATCGAACGAAGCTGAGCAATCACGGCCGCGATGCGTGGCAGCTGCGCCGGCTCGTTGCGCCGCCGGCCGGCCTGCTGGTGCATCCACTGCGGTGCGATGTCCGGCGCGTCGGTCTCCAACACGACCGCCGATTCGGGCGCCTCGACCGCATGGCGCCGAATCCGCAGCGAGCCGCTGAACGTCGCAGAACCGCCGAAGCCGAGGCGGAACCCGCACGCGACGAATTCGCGCGCCTGCTGCTCGGAGCCGTTGAATGCATGCGCAATGCCGCCGGGCACCTCGATCCGGCGCAAGTATTTCAACAGCCGGTCGGCCGAGCGGCGCACGTGCACGACGACCGGCAGCGACCAGGAGTGCGCCAGCCGCAGCTGCGCCTGGTAGAAGTGCTCCTGGCGCCCGGCGTCGGGCGCGCCCTCGTGGAAGTCCAGACCGATCTCGCCGATCCCGACGAAATTCGGATCGACCCGCGCCGTTCGGACCGCTTCGGACAGCCGACCCAGATCCGTTTCCCCCGCCTGCGCCACGTACAACGGATGAATCCCCAGCGTGTAGCCGAAGCCGAACCGGTGCGCGACGCCCCTCAAGCGCTCGAACTCGCTCACCTCGACCGCCGGAATCAACATCATCTGCACGCCGGCGGCCTGCGCCCGTTCGACGACCTGCTCGCGGTCGGTGTCGAACTCCTCGGCGTCCAGATGGCAGTGGCTGTCGATCCACATTTAGGCGCTTCCAATAGGCGCTTCCGGCAACTACGGGACTGCCACGACAGTTTAGATGTGGTACCGCGGACAGGCGAACCCGCCGACGGGAGTCGCCGCGCTCAGCCGGCCGGCCGCTCCTGCTCCAGGCGGCCGTTGCTCAAACGCATCACGCGGTCGCAACGGGTCGACAGCTCCGGATCGTGGGTGACGATCAGCACGGCCGCGCCGCGACGACGCGCCGCGTCGAGCAGGACGTCGAACACGGTGCGCGCGGTTTCCCGGTCCAGGTTGCCGGTCGGTTCGTCGGCCAGCACGCACAGCGGCGTGCCCACCAGCGCGCGCGCGATTGCGGTGCGCTGGCGCTCTCCGCCCGAGAGCTCGCTCGGGTGATGGGCCAGCCGCTGCGCCAACCCGACTGCCGACAGCACGTCGGCGGAGCGCAGCCGGGCCTGCGCGAGCGGCATGCGCCGGATCAGCAGCGGCATCGACACGTTGTCCAGCGCCGTGAACTCCGGCAGCAAATGGTGGAACTGGTACACGAACCCGAGCTGCTGATTGCGCAGCTGCCCCCGTTCGGCTTCGGTCAGCGTAGAAAGGGCCCTGCCGCCGATGACGACCGAGCCCGCGTCGGTCGAGTCCAATCCGCCCAGGCAGTGCAGCAGCGTGCTCTTGCCCGAACCCGAAGCGCCGACCACGGCCACCACCTCGCCGGCTCGAACCTCGAGGTCGACTCCTTTGAGCACCTCGACCGACAAGTTGTCCTCCCGATAGGCCTTGAACACGCCGACCGCGCGCATCGTTTCAGTCATACCGGAGCGCCTCGGCCGGGCGGATGCGCGAGGCCCGCCAGCTCGGATACAGCGTGGCCACGAACGACAGCAGCAGCGAAATCACGCAGATCGGGACGATGTCTGAGGCACGAGGATCCGACGGCAGCTCGCTGATGAAATAGATCGACGGATCCAGGAAATGGATCCCGAAAGCCCGTTCGACCACCGGCACGATCGTTTCCAGGTGCGTCGCCAGCAGCAGGCCGCCGGTGACACCGAGGCCGACCCCGAGCAATCCGACCAGCGCACCCTGGATCATGAAGATCGCCATCACGCTCCCCGGGCTCGCCCCCAGCGTGCGCAGGATCGCAATATCGGCGTGCTTCTCGGTCACCGTCATCACCAGCGTGGAAACCAGATTGAAGGCCGCCACGGCGACGATCAGCGCCAGGATCAGGAACATCATCCGCTTTTCGATCTGGGTGGCGGCGAACCAGGTGCGGTTCACGCTGGACCAGTCGCGCACCAGCACTTGGGGGCCGAGCTCGAGCGCGAGCCGCTGCGCCACCGACGGGGCCTGCTGCATGTCGCGCAAGCGCAGGCGCACCGCCGTCGGCCCCGGCAGGCGAAACAGCCGCTCGGCGTCCGAAAGATTGACCAGGGCCAGCGCGCTGTCGAATTCATAATGGCCCGAGCTGAACGTCGCCACCACCCGAAACTGCTTCAACCGCGGGATCATGCCGGCGGGAGTCAGGTTGCCCTCGGGCACCACCACGGTCACCTTGTCGCCCACGTCGGCGCTCAGCGCGTGAGCCAGGTCCCGTCCCAGCACGATTCCGAATTCGCCGGGCGCCAGGGCGTCGATCGGTGCGCCTTGAAGGTGATGCGCGATTTCAGACACCCGCGGTTCCTGCGCCGGATCGATCCCGGACATCAGCGCGCCGCGCACGGTGTCACCGCGAACCAGTATCGCCTGCGCCTGCACCAGCGGCGCGGTGGCCACCACCTCGCGATCGGCTGCCGCGCGGCTGGCCACCTGCGTCCAGTCGTTCAGCACCCCGTCGAAGGCTTCGATCTGGATATGCGGAATCACCGACAGCATCCGGTCGCGTACGTCGCGCTGGAAGCCGTTCATCACGCTCAGCACCACGATCAACGCGGTCACGCCCAGCGCTATCCCTCCGATCGAGATGGCCGAAATGAAGGAAATGAACGCGTTGCGGCGGCGCGCGCGCCGGCCGGCACGTGTGTAGCGCAGGCCGATCCGAATTTCGAAGGGAATGCTCAAGATCGACCCGGATGGGCGCGGCATTTGTGGAAAGGCACCGCCGATTCTAGCCAACCCGCGCATTCGTACAATTGGACCTCCATGACGCATGTCCTGCTCGTTGCGGGAGCACTGATCTTCGAGCCGGACTGGGACCAGGCCGGGGCGGATTGCGTGCCGGAGCGCCTGGCGCGCCGGCTGACCCGTGCGCGCCGAACCTGGCAGGCTCTCGATGCAAGCTGGTCCGACGGTGCCGCCCATCTCGAGTGGCTGGCCCGCGCCTTTCGTGTATCGGGCGATCCGCCCGGGCGCGCTCCCGCATGTGCTCCCTATTCCTGGCGGGCAGCCGGCGGGCAGGATGGATCCGACGCCCCGGCCGGCGACATCTGGTTCTGCGATCCGGTCCACTTGAGCCTCGAACCTGAGCGAACCGTGCTGGCTCCGATCGACAGCCCGCCGCTGACCGACACGCAAGCCCGCGAGCTCTTCGATGAAGCCGCCGACAGCGCCCGAAGCCACGGTGCCGAGTTGCACCGCGCCGCCAACGGCTGGTACCTGTTCATGGATCCTCCGTGGGAACTGCAGACCACCGCGTTGCAGGCGGCCCTTGGCGCATCGGTGGAAGCGCGTCTGCCGCAGGGAAGGCACGCGACGCAGTGGCGGCGCCTGCTGAACGAGGTTCAGATGCGGTGGCACGCGAGCCGTGTCAGCCGGGAACGCGAAGCGCGCGGGCAGCAGGCTGCCAATGGATTGTGGCTGCACGGCGGCGGCGCGTGGCGCGCGCTGGCCCCCTCCCGGTTCGCCCGGGTCCACAGCGACGAGCCGCTCGTGCTGGGTTGGCAGCAGGCGGCACGCGCCGCTTCCGATGCCGGGTTGCCCTCGGACACGTTGACGGTCTGGCCTCACCTGTTCGAGCCGTACTGGCGCAGGGACTGGCGCGGCTGGGCCGCCGCCTGGGCCCGGCTCGACTCGGAAGTCGAGTCGCTGCTGCAGGCCGCGCGCTCGGGGCGCGACGGCCGGGTCGAGCTCGTTGCCTGCGGCCGGCGGGCGGCGGCGACCTTCGCGCTGGACCGTAGCGCCGCCGTGCTGCCGTGGCGGCGGCGCGCGTTGCGCGACGATCTGCTGGAGACGGTGCAGTGAACGCGATCCAGCTTGTCGAACGCCCGCACGATCCGGCAGTGGCGGCCCGGCTGGCGAATGCCGGCGTGCCCGCGCCGCTGGCACGCGCGCTGGCCGCGCGCGGAGTCGCCTCGGCCAGCGAGCTGGAGTTTGCGCTCGGCGACATCCACGCGCCGGCGCTGCTGGCTCAGTGCCATCGTGCGGCCTCGCTGCTGGCCGACGCGATCGAGCGGCGGCAGCGACTGCTGATCGTGGCCGATTACGACTGCGACGGCGCCACCGCCTGCGCGGTGGGACTGCGCGCACTGCGCGCGATGGGCGCCGATGTGGACTATCTGGTACCCAACCGCTTCGAATTCGGCTACGGGCTGACCCCCGAGCTGGTCGAGCTGGCCGCCCAGCGGCATCCGGACTGGATCATTACGGTCGACAACGGCGTGGCCAGCGTCGAGGGCGTGGAACGTGCCAATGCGCTGGGGATCGGGGTGGTCATCACCGATCATCATCTGCCGGGCGAGCGGCTGCCGGCGGCCCGCGCGATCGTCAACCCCAATCAGCCTGGCTGCGCTTTCCCATCGAAGAATCTGGCGGGCGTGGGCGTGATGCTGTATGTGCTGACCGCGCTGCGCGGCGAGCTGCGCAACCGCGGCCGTTTCGATCAGGCCACCCAGCCGCGCCTGAATGGGCTGCTCGATCTGGTGGCGCTGGGAACGGTGGCCGACCTGGTGCGGCTGGACCGCAACAACCGCACGCTGGTCGCCGCAGGTCTGCGCAACATCCGCAGCGGTCGCATCCAGCCGGGTATCGCGGCGCTGTTCGCGGTCTCCGGCCGCAACGCCGCCGAGGCGCGCACCGAGGATCTCGGATTTTCGATTGCGCCCCGCATCAACGCGGCCGGCCGTCTGACCGACATGACAGTCGGGATCGAGTGCCTGGCCTGCGACGACCCCGACCGCGCCCTTGAGCTCGCGCGCCAGCTGGATCGGTTGAACCAGGAACGTCGCCAGATCGAAGCCCAGATGCAGCTCGATGCGATCAGCGGGATCGATCCGGCCGGATTCGAGCAGCGGCGTTCGATCGTATTGTTCAACCCGCAGTGGCACCAGGGTGTGGTCGGGCTGGTTGCCTCTCGCGTGAAGGAGCGCTATCACCGACCGACGATCGCTTTCGCTTCGGCCGGCGGCGACGTGCTGCGCGGCTCCGGGCGCTCGATCGAAGGCGTGCATCTGCGCGACACGCTGGATTGCGTCACCAAGGCCGCGCCCGAGTTGATCGAGCGCTTCGGCGGCCATGCGATGGCCGCCGGCCTGACGCTGCGCGAGCGGCACCTTGCCGCGTTCACCGAAGCGTTCGAATCGGCGATGCGCGCCGGTGCCGACCCGTCGCTGTTCGCGCGCTCGCTGGTCACGGACGGCGCGCTGGCCGCGGCCGAAATCGGCCCCGACCTGGTCGATGCGATCGAGCGGATCGTGTGGGGCCAGGGTTTTGCCGAACCCGTGTTCGCCAATGACTTCGACGTGCTGGAGCAGCGCCTGGTGCAGGGGCGGCACCTGCAGCTGACCCTCGGCCTGGGTCAAAGCCGGCTGCCGGCCATCTGGTTCGGACACATCGAAACGCTGGCGCCGCGGGCGCGCCTTGCCTACCGCTTGAAATTCGACACCTACCGCGGACTGCGCCGCATCCGCCTGCAGATTGCCGCCGCCGCGGACTGAATCCTCCCTATGCCGTGCGCGTCTTCGGCGATAATGAGAGGCTTTGGATGGACGATCCGATGGATGCCGAACAACTGAACCAGACCGCCGCGACCCTGGCCGACCTTCGCAGCCGGCTGTCCGACCTGCGGAGGTATCTTTGACGTCGACGCCAAGCAAAGGCGCCTGACCGAGGTGGCCGTCGCGCTCGAGCAGCCGGATATCTGGACCGATCAGAAGCGGGCTCAGGATCTCGGGCGGGAGAAGAAGTCGCTGGAGGATGTGGTCGATCGGATGCGCCGGCTGGACCACGATCTGGGCGATGCGGCGGAACTGTTCGAGCTTTCGCGGGCCGATCAGGACGTTGCCGCGCTGGCGACGATCGATGCGGATGTGGGCGCGCTGGCGCGGCAGATCGACGAGCTCGAGTTCCAGCGGATGTTCAACAACCCGCTGGATCCGAACAACTGCTTCCTGGACATTCAGGCCGGAGCCGGCGGCACCGAAGCGCAGGACTGGGCGGCGATGCTCGAGCGGATGTACCTGCGCTACGCGGAGCGCAAGAACTTCAAGGCGGAGTTGCTCGAGGAGTCCGCCGGCGAAGTCGCGGGCATCAAGAGCGCGACGATCAAGATGACCGGCCCGTATGCGTACGGGATGATGCGCACCGAAACCGGGGTGCACCGGCTGGTGCGCAAATCGCCGTTCGACTCGAATGCGCGCCGCCACACTTCGTTCGCCAGCGTATTCGTCTACCCGGAAGTCGACGACACGGTGCAGATCGAGATCAACCCGGCGGATCTGAGGATCGACGTGTACCGCGCCTCCGGCGCCGGCGGCCAGCATGTGAACAAAACCGAATCGGCGGTGCGGATCACGCATCTTCCAAGCGGGATCGTGGTGCAGAGCCAGAACGACCGCTCGCAGCACCGCAACCGGGCCGAATGCATGGCGATGCTCAAATCGCGCCTGTTCGAGCTGGAAATGCGAAAGCGGCTGGCCGAGCAATCCAGGCTGGAGGAGTCCAAGACGGATGTCGGCTGGGGCCACCAGATCCGCTCGTACGTTCTGGATCAGTCGCGGATCAAGGACCTGCGCACCAACGTCGAGATCGGCAACACGCAATCGGTGCTGGACGGAGATCTGGACGAGTTCATCAACGCGAGCCTGAAACAGGGCGTGTGACCGGTTCCATGTCCGAATCGAACCCGCGCGACATCGAGCCGGTCCATCCGATCGTGGCCGAGCGCCGTGCCAAGCTCGCGCGCCTGCGCCAGGGCGGCCCGGCCTACCCGAACGATTTCGTCCGCACCGACAGCGCCGCCGAGCTGCACGCGCGCCATGCCCAGGCCACCCGCGAGCAGCTCGAGCGCGAGCCGGTTCCGGTCGCGGTGGCGGGCCGCCTGATGCTCAGGCGCCTGCAAGGCAAGGTGAGCTTTGCCACGCTGCAGGACGGATCCGGACGGATCCAGCTCTTCCTGACCGACGACGACACCGGCGCCGACACGCACGAGGCCTTCCGCCACTGGGACATCGGCGACATCGTGGGCGCGCGCGGCGTGCTGTTCCGGACCAACCGCGGCGAGCTGTCGGTCCGTTGCAAGGAGCTGCGCCTGCTGGCCAAGGCGCTGCGTCCGCTTCCCGACAAGTTCCACGGGCTGGCCGACCACGAGATGCGCTACCGGCAGCGTTATGTGGACCTGATCGTGAACGAGTCCACGCGCAGGGTCTTCCAGATCCGGTCGCGCGCGGTGGCCGAGATGCGGCGCCTGATGACCGAGCAGGGCTTCCTCGAGGTCGAGACGCCGATGCTGCAGCTGATTCCGGGTGGAGCCGCCGCACGCCCGTTCGTCACGCACCACCAGGCGCTCGATGTCGACATGTATCTTCGGATCGCCCCCGAGCTGTATCTGAAGCGGCTGGTGGTGGGCGGGTTTGAACGCGTGTTCGAGATCAATCGCAATTTCCGTAACGAGGGCATCAGTCCGCGCCATAACCCGGAATTCACGATGCTCGAGTTCTATGCGGCCTACCAGGACGTACGGTGGATGATGGACTTCACCGAGCAGCTGCTGCGCCAGACCGCGGTGGCGGCCACCGGATCGGCAGCGCTTTCCTACCAGGGGCAGACGATCGATCTGGCGCCGAGCTTCGAGCGCCTGACGATCGCCGAGGCGATCCTCCGTCATAGCCCCGACACTTCGGCGGCGAATCTGTCCGACCCGCGCTGGCTGCGCTCGGAGCTTGCGAGGAAGGGCGCCGAGCCGGCCCCGGGCGCCGGGGTGGGCAGCCTGCAGCTCACCTTGTTCGAGCACGTGGCCGAGGCCAGGCTGTTACAGCCGACTTTCATCATCGACTACCCGGTCGAGGTCTCGCCGCTGGCGCGCGCGTCCGATCGGCAGCCCGACATCGCCGAACGCTTCGAGCTGTTCATCGCCGGGCGCGAGACGGCCAACGGATTTTCCGAGTTGAACGATCCGGAGGACCAGGCCGAGCGCTTCCAGCGCCAGGCGCAGGCCAAGCAGGCCGGCGACGAGGAAGCGATGTACTACGACGCCGACTACATTCGCGCCCTCGAATACGGGATGCCGCCGGCGGCCGGCTGCGGGATCGGCGTCGACCGGTTCGTGATGCTGCTGGCCGATGCACCCAGCATCCGCGACGTGATCCTGTTTCCGCACCTGCGCCCGGAGGAGCCGGTCTGACGTCCGCGCCCGCCTCCGCGTCGCGCGCTGCGGCGGGCGAGCTCGCCGATCGGCTCGACCGCCTGTGGCGGGCGTGCGAGGTGCACGCGAACCAGGCTGTGCCCGCCCACTGGCTGGCGCTGACGGTGGACGGCAGCAGGTGCGGATGGGTCGATCCGGACACGGCCCGCTGCCTGGTACGGCCTCCTTCGCCGTTCCAGCTGGACGGCGCGCAGCTGACGCTGGCGCCGGATCCGGGCGACCGTCCTGGCAACAGCGCGGGCGACAGATTGGCCCGCTCGCGGGAGATGGACTGGGCTGCCCGGCGCCTGCGCGAGGCCGGGATCGTGCGCGAGTGGCGATCCGAACAGCTGGACGTGCACGCCGAGGACGGGCGCATCATCGCGACGATCGAGCGAGCGGCGTGCCGCGCGCTCGGTATCGAGACCCGATCGGTGCAGCTGAACGCGTTCCGGCCGGATGGATCGATGGTGGCCGCCCGGCGCGCGGCGCACAAGCTCAGCGATCCGAACCGGTGGGACAACCTGGCCGGCGGGATGATTGCCGCCGGGGAGCAGGATCATCAGGCGCTGGAGCGCGAAGCCTACGAGGAGGCCGGCCTGCGACTGGCGCAACTGCCGCTGGTACGAGGCTCCAGACTGCGAGTGCAGCGGATGGTCGCCGAGGGGCTGATGATCGAGACGGTGCAGGTGTTCGACGTGCGCCTGCCGGGCGATTTCGTGCCGGCCAACCAGGACGGCGAGGTTGCCGCGTTCGAGACACTGCCGGTCCAATCGGCGCTGGACGCGATCGAGCGCGGCGAGTTCACGCTGCAGGCATCGTGGGCGATGCTGGACGCGCTGCGGCGTTCCAACCGACCTTCCGGACCGGACTCAACGACTTGAACGGTCGCCCGAAAAAGAATCCGATGCACAAGCGGCCTGTTTCGCGGCTATTGCCGCTTGACCTGGATGCGGCGCAACGTAAACAGCTCGCCCAGGAGGCCTTCGAGGTGATCGAGCGCCTGCTGGGACGCCGCGACCACGCGCCGATCTTTGTGCCGACGCCGCCGCAATGCATCGAGGCGATGCAAGTCGCTCCGCCTGAGGGCGGCACCGAGCTGCCCGAGCTGCTGGACCGGCTGCAGGCGGCGGCCGAGTGCGGCTGGAGCAAGGAGCACGGAGGCGACCTCGGCTTCATTCCCAACGGTGGGCTGTACAGCGGCGTGATCGCCGCGATGCTCGCCGCCGGCCTTCACTCGTTCACCGGCTCGGCGTTCGAGCAGCCCGGCCTGGTCGCGCTCGAAGAAAGCGTGCTGCGATGGCTGGGCCGCGTTTTCGGCATGCCGCCGGCCACCGAAGGCCTGCTGCTGTCGGGAGGCTCGCTCGCCAACCAGACCGCGATCGTGTGTGCGCGCGATCGGGGCGATTTCGCGCCCGATCGCAGCGTCGCCTACCTGTCGGAGCGGGCGCACCACTCGCTGCCCAAGGCCATGCACCTGTGCGGGATCCCGGCCGGATGCATTCGCTCGATTCGCGCCACCGCACCCGGCCGGATCGACACGCAGTCGCTGCTCGAAGAAGTCGAGCGCGACCGGGCGCTTGGCCGCCATCCGTGGTTGATCGTCGGCGTCGCCGGCAGTACCGACACGGGTTCGGTCGACGATCTGAGTGAACTGGCCGCGATCGCATCGCGCTGCGGCGCCTGGTTTCACGTCGACGCCGCCTACGGCGGCATGTTCGCGCTGACCGGGCGGGGTGCGGCACGGCTGCAGGGAATCGGAGCGGCCGATTCGGTCGTCGTGAATGCCCACAAGGGACTTTTCCTGCCGTATGGAGTAGCTGCCGTGCTGGTGCGGCATCCCGGCGCGCTGGCGCGTGCGCACTCGGGGCAAGGCGCTTACCTGCGTGACGTGACGCGCGTGCCCGATCTGCCCAACTATTTCGAGCGCGGGCCCGAGCTGACACGGCCGTTTCGCGGGCTCCTCCTCTGGCTGCCGCTGCATCTGCACGGCGTCGCAGGCTTCCGGCAGGCTCTCGACCGGTCCCTCGACCTCGCGCAGCAGGCGGCCGCCCGCCTTCGCGCGATACCCGGGATCGAGGTGCTGCACGAGCCGGAGCTTTCCATCGTCGCGTTCTGCGCGGCGCAAGGCGACGCGACGACGCAGCGGATCCTCGCAGTCATCAACGGATCAGGAGAGCTGCGCGTTTCCAGCACGACGCTGCACGGTCGCACCGCGATTCGGCTGGCCTTCCTGCACCCGAGGACCGGCGAGGCGCAAATCGACGCCGTCGAGGCAGCGATCCGGCGAGCGCTCGAGGCGCGCTGAAGCGCCTCGGACGCTCGCCTGCGCGCTAGAAACTGTAGCGCGCGGTCACCCCGAAAAGGCGCGCCGCGTTGGTGAGATAAGCCACGCGCGCGCTGCGGCCGCGCTCGTAATCGAGCGCGAGCCGCGCCGTTTTATCCCAGATGTTGTTGATGAAGCCGGCCACCTCCCAGCGGCCGGACCTCAGGCCAAGGCGCATGTTGCCGAGCGTGTAGCTGGGCAGCTGAGGGTTGAACGTGATCCGGTTCGTGGTCAAGGGACCACCGAACTGGATCAGCCGCGCCGCGGCCCCGGAGCACACCCCGGGCGTACAGATCTGGCCGAAGCCCGGCTGTTCCTGTTCGAACTGGGAAAAGGACGAGCCGACGTACTGCACCGTGAAAACGCCGAACAGATCCGGCCCGCTCTGAAGCGGCTGCGTGTAGCCGATGCTGGCGACCGCCTGCAACTTCGGCGCGGTCGGCAGCCGGTTGCCATCCTGCAACCCGCCAACGACTATCGTATTGCCGGCAGTGTCCTTGGTCGTGACCGTTGAGGTGAGCACCGCATTCACCCAGGTCGCCGACAGTCCGAAGTCCCAGTTCGCGGTCGGCCGCGCAAACAGCTCCGCCTCGAGGCCGGTGCTGTGGGCGGTGGGTACGTTGAAGACGATCCGCGAGGAACACTGGCCAGCGGTGGTGGTCGCCTGCAGGTTATAGATCTCCGTCCAGAAGGCCGAGGCGTTGAAGGTCACCTTGCGATCGAGAAACTGTGTCTTGGCTCCCACTTCGTAATTCCATGCCTTTTCGTCCTGCCAGGTCGGATGGCCGCCGAAGACCTGGATATCGGTGGCCGTGCATAAGGGTATGTTGAGCGGATCGTTGATGCCGCCGAGCCGGAAGCCACGCGAGACCTGCGCGTCGAGCAGGATGTCGTTGGTCAGCTTGTAAGTGACGATGGCGCGCGGCGAAAAGCCGTTCGAGTTGACCGAGCCCGAGCTGGTCGAGCAGCATCCGAAGAGGCCGCCGAAGGATTGCGTGCGGCTCTCCTGGAAGCCGTAGTAGCGCAACCCCAGGGTGACTCCCAGCTGGTCAGTCATGTGCCAGGTGCCCTCGCCGAAGGCGGCGTACTGCCGCAACTTATATTGGAGGTTCGAGTAAAACGGGGTGTCGGGCGGGGCTGCCAGCTGTACCGAGGTGGGGTAGCCGAGGAACGTCGACAGGGCATCGTAGCCCGGGGTGGGCAGATCCTGCCCGTAGTGGCGGTCGATGTGCTGCCAGAACAGGCCCCCCAGCCAATCTATCGTGGCCTTGCCGGTCGACGCCAGCCGCACTTCCTGGCTGACCACGCTCAGGTTCGTGCGATCGTACAGCGGCGAGTTCAGGCGGACATCCGCAGGCGTGGCGATCGCATGGACGGGCGGGGGCCCCGGGCTGATGATTCGGGGCCCCGGGGTGCCAAGGTCGAACGTGACACTGCCCGTCAGTTGCGTGGCGTCGCGAAGCACCGTCACGGCGCGATCGGTATAAGACGTGATCGAGGTCAGGGCCATGCTGCCCAGGTCGTAATCGATCTTCAGATCGGCCAGGTGGAACAGGTCCTCGATGCCCTCCTGCTGCTGCGTGAACTGCTGGCGATCGCCCAGGGTTACCGCCGGCTGGGTGGTCGTGTAGGGGTTGGCGAGGATGTTGTACAGATCGACGCGCGGATAGCCCCCCGTCTCAAGTCTCTGAAAGACGTAGCGCGGCTCCAGCGTCAGGTCGTCCGTGGGCTTCCACAGCAGTGCAATCCGGCCGCCCTCGCGGTCGGCCGAATTGACGTTCTTGTTGAGCCCGCCGTTGGGCTGCACCGCATCGATGAACCCCGGCGCGTGGTCCTTGTAGAGGACGGAACGCAGTGCCGCAACAGTGCCCAGCGGCAGGTTCACCATCCCGCGCAACGAGCCGCCGCCGTCACCGGTGGTCGAGGCGTCGCCGGTTGCCTCGACATTGCCCTCGAAGACGCCGAGCCTGGGCGCCTTCGTGATGTAGCGCAGCGTGCCGGACTCGGAGCCCGCACCGAACAGCGTGCCCTGCGGGCCGCGCAGCACCTCGAAGCGAGCCAGGTCGTACAGCACGAGGTCGGGCGTGAACAGGGCGACCGAGATCGGCGACTCGTCCAGGTAGACGCCCACCTGCTCCTTCACGCCCGGTTGGTCGCGGATCACCTGTCCGGAACTGATGCCGCGGATGGCGATCTGGCTCTGACCGGGGCCAAGGTCGGCGATGCTCAGCCCCGCGACGTTGCGCGCCAGGTCGACGATGCTGTCGGCGCCGGAGTTGCGGATCTGGGCCTCGTTCGGCGCGGCCACGGAAAAGGGCACGTCCTGCAGGGCCGAGGCGCGTTTCTGGGCCGTGACGACAACCTGCTCTGGTGGTTCCGTCCCCGTGGGGGCCGGCGGCACCTGCTGAGCGTGGACGAGCGGGGCGAACGGCAGGGCGAGTAGTACGGCGAGAGACGGTTCTGCGACGGACCGACGTATCGGAGTCATTCGCTCCTCCCAGATCGTGATCGTTATCGTTATCGAGTCTTGCAATCGGCTCGAAGGGCCGCTTGGCGGGCGAGTCTAGGCGCCCCGCCCCGTGCTGTCTACCGAGGCGTGGGACATTTGCAATAGTGAGACAGGCGGGACAGAACCGCCGACGTCTGCTTGCGAAGCCTAGGAGCGTCGCCTCTTGAGCGCTTCGACGTCGGCTTCGGGATCGGAACCGCTGATGATGGTGCGGTGCGCGCTTCGATCCAGTGCACGCGACAGGCGCTGCACCGCGACGTCGAGCTCGGCCGGTGCGGCCGTTGCGAACGACAAGCGCAGAGTCGATCGATCCGGGGCATCCGAGTAGAAGGCGCTGCCCGGAACGAAGATCATTCCCTCATCCATGGCGTGACGCAACACGTCGGACGCGTCGAACCCCTCGTTCAGCCGCGCCCAGAGGAACATCCCGCCCTCGGGTCGGTTGAAAACGATCCGCTGACCCAGATGGCGGGTCAGCGCGGCTGCGAGCGCTTCGTTGCGTTCGCGGTAAGCGGCCTGGATCGAGGGCAGTCGAGCTTCGAGGCGGCCGCTGGCAAGATACTTGGCGGCAACTTCCTGCGTGAGGGTGGACGAGTGCAGGTCCATGCCTTGCTTGCAGATGACGGCCTGTTCGCGGACCGCCGGCGGCAGCACCACCCAGCCGAGCCGAAGGCCCGGCGCCACGATCTTCGAGAGCGTGGAAAGGTAGCCGCACCAGTGCGCGCTACCCGGCACCTCCGGGCAGAGCGCAATCACGGGCACGACGCTGGTGCCGAACGAGCGAAGCTCGCCGTACGGATCGTCTTCGAGCACGAAGACCTTGCGTGCGACAGCGGTTCGCAGAAGCCGCAATCGGCGCTCGCGGGTCAGCGTAGCGCCGCTGGGATTCGCAAAATTGGCGACGACATAGATCAGCTTTACTGTTTCGCCGGCTGCCGCCGCGGCGTCGAGCACTGCATCGATCTCCTCGACCCGAGCGCCGTTTGCATCGCTGCCGATACAGCGCACGGACGCTTGCGCGAGCGCAAAAGTCTGCAACGCCGCCAGGTAGGCCGGGCGCTCCACCACGACGACGTCGCCGGGGTCGATGAACAGCCGCGCCATCAGATCGATGCCCTGCTGCGAACCCGTCGTCACGACGATGTCTTCCTCCGCCGGCGCGGCACCGCGCGACGTGGTCAGGCGCGCGAGCTGGTGCTTGAGCGCCGGCTGGCCGTCGGTCAGACCGTATTGCAGTGCCCGGGCCGGTTCGCGCGCGAGCACCTCTTCGGCCGCGCTCCTGAGCCCCTCGACATCGAAGGTGACCGGCGAGGGAAGTCCTCCGGCCAGGGAAATGATTCCGGGCCGCTGCGCGAACTTGAGAAGGTCGCGGATCAGAGAGCTCTGGACGCCGCGCATCCGGGACGAAAATCCGTACTCCGCGCCAGCTGCCCCGGAAGACCGTGAGTCCATCTGCGGATAGTAATTCATGTGTGCCCGAGGGTAACGACGACGTCGGGAATCGCCGGCGCAGAACGTGCATCGGCGCTGCGCCCGTGGCTCGAACCGCTCCTAAGGCTAGACTGTGCGCGAACGGGCTCATTGACAGCGGGCGGCGTGTGATGCGGAGTCTCGGTTGCGTTCTCCTGGCGGCGGTGGTTCTTTGCGCCTGCGGCAAGTCAGGTCGACAAAACGAGGTTGTGTCCGCTTCGGCCGCGCCTGCCAGCACCCCACAGGAGGCGCCCATGGCCAGCATGGCGCCTGCAACCGCGGCGCAGTGGGCTCAGGGCGCGCAGCTGTTCGAACAGTTGGGCAGCTTCCACCGGAAGACGACCACCTCATCGGAGCAGGCGCAAGCCTACTTCGACCAGGGGATGCGGCTGCTCTGGGCTTTCAATCATGACGAGTCCACGCGTTCGTTCGCGAAGGCCGCCGAGCTCGACCGCTCGTGTGCGCTGTGCTGGTGGGGCCTGGCGCTGACGGTCGGCCCCAACTACAACGTGCCGTTCATGGCGCAGGTGCGCGCAAAAGTGGCGTGGGAGGCGTTGCAGCAGGCTCAAAAAGCCGCACCGCAGGCCGCGCCGGTGGAACAGGCGCTGATCGCCGCACTGTCAAAGCGCTACCAGGCCCCGCAGCCACCGGATCCGGCGAACGAAGGCCCGGTGCTCACCGCGTACGCCGATGCGATGCGCGAAGTGGCAGGCAAGTATCCGGACGATCTTGACGTGCAAGTGCTGTTCGCCGAAGCGATGATGAATACCCATGCCTGGAAGCTGTGGACGCTGGACGGCCAGCCGGCGCCCGGCACGCCGCAGATCCAGGCGACGCTGGAGTCGGTGCTCCAGCGCGAGCCGCTGCATCCCGGGGCGAACCATTACTACATCCACACGATGGAAGCCTCCCCGCATCCGGAGCTTGCGCTGGCTTCGGCCGAGCGTGTGCGAACCATGATGCCGGCCGCGGGGCACCTGGTGCACATGCCGGCGCACATCCTGCAGCGCGTGGGGCGCTATGCCGACGCTGCCGCCGCCAACCGGGCGGCCGCCGAGGCGGACCGGGTCTACCTTGGCAAGACACAGCCCCTTGATTACTACGGGATGTACGTGGCGCACAACTACCAGTTCCTCGCTTATTCGACCGCGATGGAAGGCCGCAGGGCGGACACGCTCGATTCGGTGAAACACCTTCGGGATGCGATGCCGGACGAATTGCTGCTGGCCATGCCGGGGGCGGACTGGTATGTGACGGAGCAATATGCCGCCCTGGACCGTTTCGGTTTGTGGGACCAGATCCTGGCGGCGCCGGTGCCCAATTCGAAGCTGACCGGGCTGACCGCTGGTTATCTGTATGCGAAGGCCAGTGCGCTCGCAGAAAAGGGCCGGCCCGAGGATGCGAAGGCAGTGCTGGCTCAACTGGAGAAGCTTGCCGTGGCGACGCCCGCGGATGCACCGGCAGGCTTGAATACGGCCAAGGATGTGCTGGTCGTCGCAACGCTGATGGCCAAAGCGCGCATCGCCCGCGCGGAGCACAAGACGGGCGAAGCCATCGCTGCCTTCGAGCAGGCCGTGGCCAAGGAGGACCGGCTCGCCTATGACGAGCCGGCGGACTGGTTCATCCCGGTACGGCACCTGCTCGGCGCGGAATTGCTGACCGCTGGCCGCGCGAAAGAAGCGGAAGCGGTGTACCGGGACGATCTACGGAGGCACCCCGGCAACGGGTGGGCGTTGTACGGCCTGGCGCAAGCGTTGAAGGCGCAGAAAAGGGAGCCCGACGCCGCCCGGGTGCAAGCGCAGTTCAGGCGAGCGTGGAAAAACGCGGACGTCGCGCTGACCGCGTCCGCTTTTTGACGCCGCTGCGGTGATGTTCAGATAAGTACACGGTGCAGCATGCGATGCAGCCAGCGAGCTCGGCCGCCTCGCAATGAGGCCCTCCTTCGCCAAGGCTTCGGAGGGCTACGCCTCATCGATCCAGGCCATCTGGATCGCCTCCAGGATCTTCTCGCCCGAGCGCTTCGGATCGTCGTCGAACCCGGGCAACTCGCACACCCAGCGGTGCAGATCGGTGAAACGCACCGTCTTCGGATCCACTTCGGGAAACCGCTCCGCCAGCGCCTGTGCGATCTGGCTCGTATCGACCCATTTCATCGAAGCCCCCTGTATCAGCGCTTCTCCTTCACCTGATTGATCGAGTAGCGGGGGATCTCCACCACGACATCGCGATCGCTCATTTTGGCCTGGCACGACAGGCGCGACTTGGCAGTCAATCCCCAGGCCCGGTCGAGCAGATCGTCCTCCTCGTCGGTCGAAGGCGGCAGCGACTCGAATCCTTCGCGTACGATCACGTGGCAAGTGGTGCAGGCGCAGGAAAGCTCGCACGCATGCTCGATCTCCACTCCGTGATCCAGCAGCGCACGGCAGATGCTCTGCCCGACCTGGCCCTCGACCGTGGCGCCGCTTGGGCAGATTTCCGGATGAGGGAGCACACGAATCGAGGGCATCAGCGAGCCAGCACGTCGTCGATCCGGCTCCCCGCGAGCGCGTTGCGAATCGAACGGTTCATCCGGCGGGCCGCAAACTCTTCGGTCGCGCGCGTCAGCGCGGCCGTCGCATTCCTGAGCGAATCCACATCGTCGCCATCGAGCACCGCGGCGAGCGCCGCGAGCGCCGCATCGACGGTGACGCGCTCGGCAGGGTCCAGCAGGTCTGCATCGACGGCCAGCGCAGCCCGGGTGGTTTCGACCAGGCGCTGCCCGTCGACCTGAAGCTCACGCAGCGTGCGCAGCCGCTGATCGTCTCGGGCGTGGTCGATCGAGTCGGCCAGCATCCGCGCGACCTCCTCGTCAGTCAGGCCGTACGAGGGCTTCACGCTGACCGCGGCTTCGACGCCCGAGGTCATCTCGCGCGCGGAGACCGAAAGCAGGCCGTCGGCGTCGACCTGGAAGCTCACGCGCACCCGTGCAGCGCCCGCGACCATCGGCGGGATGCCACGCAGCTCGAAGCGGGCCAGCGAGCGGCAGTCCGACACCAGCTCGCGCTCGCCCTGTACGACGTGGATCGCCATCGCGGTTTGCCCGTCCTTGAAGGTCGTGAATTCCTGGGCCCGCGCCACCGGTATCGTCGAATTGCGTGCAATCACGCGCTCGACCAGCCCGCCCATCGTCTCCAACCCGAGCGAGAGCGGGATGACGTCCAGCAGCAGCCAATCGTCACCGGGCGGACGGTTTCCGGCCAGCAGGTTCGCCTGCACGGCGGCCCCCAGTGCAACGACCTGGTCGGGGTCCAGATCCGTCAGCGGGGCTTGTTCGAACAACTCCGCCACCGCCGTGCGCACGTGCAACATCCGGGTCGCGCCGCCCACCAGCACCACGCCTTTGATCTGCGAAGGCGAAAGCCCGGCATCCTTCAGCGTACGGCGCGCCGAGTCGATCGTCTTCTGCACCAGGTGCCCGGTCAGCCCGAAGAAGGTTTCCGCTCCCAGCATCAAATTGACCCAGGCGCCGCCGGTCAGGCGCGCCTGGATCGCGGCCTGCGGCCGCGCCGACAGGGCCTCCTTGGCCGTTCGAGCCTTGGCCGTCAGCTGGCGCATATCCTGCGGCCCGAGCTGCGACAGGTTGGCCTGCTCCAGGATCCAGCGATACACCCGGTGATCGAAATCGTCGCCGCCGAGTGCGCTGTCGCCCCCGGTGGCCAGCACCTCGAACACGCCTCGGCTCAGGCGCAGGATCGAAATGTCGAAGGTGCCGCCGCCCAGGTCGTAGACTGCGTAGATGCCCTCTGCGGCGTGGTCCAGGCCGTAGGCCAGCGCGGCGGCGGTCGGTTCGTTCAGCAGCCTGAACACGTGCAGCCCGGCCAGCCGCGCCGCATCGCGCGTGGCTTGGCGCTGGGCGTCGTCGAAATAGGCCGGTACCGTGACGACCACCCCGACCAGGGCGCCCCCGAGGGCGGCTTCCGCGCGCTGTTGCAAGGATTTCAGGATCTCGGCCGAAATTTCGACCGGGCTTTTGACGCCGGCCGCCGTGCGCAGCTGGACCATGCCCTGCTCGGCGTCGACGAAGTCGTACGTCAGGTTCTCCACGTGCGCCACATCGCGCAGTCCGCGCCCCATGAAGCGCTTGACCGAGACGATCGTGTTGCGCGGATCCGAAGCCAGGTGCTCCACCGCCGGGTGGCCGACCTCGCAGGTGCCGTCGGCCAGGAAGCGGACCACCGAGGGCAGCAGCACCCGGCCCTCGCCGTCGGCGATCGCCTCCGGCCGACCCTCGCGGACCGTCGCCACCAGCGAGTTGGTTGTCCCCAGGTCGATGCCGATCGCCAGCCGATGCTGGTGCGGCCCGCTCGACATGCCTGGTTCGGCAATCTGCAGCAGTGCCATCGAATCAGGTCGCCGGCGAAGCACGCACGTCGTCGCCGGCCGTCTCGAGCTCCTTGATGAATTTTTCCACGAACATCAGCCGGTGCACGCCTTCGGCCGCTGCGGCAAAGTCACGTTCCTCATCGATCTTCGATTCCAGGCGGCGCAGCTCCTGCTGATACAGGGCCACGGCCTCCCCGCGCAGCTCCTCCAGTCGTTGCCAATCGTGCTCGCCCCGGATCTGCTCCAGCGTCTGCCGCCACTCGAGCTGCAGCGCGAGGAAATCGGACGGTACCGAGCGTGCGGATTCGCCCGTGAGCGGCACGCCGTGCTGCTCGCACAGGTAGGCCGCGCGTCGCAGCGGCGAGCTCAGCACCTGGTAGGCCTCGTTGGCTAGAGTGGCCCACTGCAAGGCGGCACGCTGCTCGGCGCTGCCTGCGGCGGCATAGCGGTCCGGGTGAACATGCGACTGCACGGTCCGGTAGGCGCGGATCAGCCGATCGTTGTCCAGCCCAAAGCGCGGCTCCAGGCCGAACAGCGAGAAATGATCCGGCATCGGGTTGGCCACGGCGGCAACAACCAGCTGGTCAGGGATTCGCCGCTCCAGAGGGCAAGCCCGCCGAAGCGCGCAGCGCGAAGGCGGGCCGGCGCGACCGCGTCAAACGCGGAACGACTCGCCGCAACCGCAACGATCACGCTCGTTGGGATTGTTGAATCGAAAACCCTCGTTCAAACCGTCGCGAACGAAATCGAGCTCGGTGCCGTCGATAAACGCCAGGCTCTTGGCGTCGACGACGATCTTCACCCCATGTACCTCGAACGTCTGGTCATCGGGGTCGATCTGGTCGGCATACTCCAGCTTGTACGCCAGGCCGGAGCAGCCGGTGGTGCGCACCCCGAGGCGCAACGCGACACCACTGCCGCGCCGGGCCAGGAACTCGGACACGCGCTGCGCGGCCCGTTCGGTCATCGTCACTGCCATGGTGAGCTCGTGCCGCCCTGTTCAGGCGGCGGCCTTGGCCGATTCGCCGTGCGCCGCTCCCACGCCGGAGCCGTCGTCGCTCTTGCTTCGAAAATCGGCGATCGCGGCCTTGATCGCATCCTCGGCCAGGATCGAACAGTGGATCTTCACGGGCGGCAGCGCCAGCTCTTCGGCGATATGCGTATTGCGGATCTGCATCGCCTGATCGAGCGTCTTGCCCTTGACCCACTCGGTCACCAGCGAGCTGGACGCGATGGCCGAGCCGCACCCGTAGGTCTTGAAGCGGGCGTCCTCGATGACGCCGTCCTCGTTGACCCGGATCTGAAGCTTCATCACGTCGCCGCAGGCCGGCGCCCCGACCATCCCGGTGCCGACCGAAGCGTCGTTGCGATCGAATGAACCGACATTGCGGGGATTCTCGTAATGGTCCACGACTTTCTGGCTATACGACATCGTCTTACCTCTTGCTCACTTCGGCTCAGTGTGCCGACCACTGTACAGTATTTAGGTCAATCCCGTCGTTATGCATCTCCCACAACGGGGACATTTCGCGCAGACGAGCCACCTTGCGCTGCAGTAAATCGATCGCGTAGTCGATCTCGTCGCGGGTGGTAAAGCGGCCTACCGTAAACCGGATAGAGCTGTGCGCCAGCTCGTCGCTGCGGCCCAAGGCCCGCAGCACATAGGACGGCTCCAGGCTGGCGGACGTGCACGCCGATCCGGACGACACCGCCACTTCCTTGATGGCCATGATCAGGGACTCGCCCTCGACGAAATTGAAGCTCACATTCAGGTTGTGCGGCACGCGGCGGTGCATGTCCCCGTTGACGTAGACCTCCTGCATGTCCAACAGCCCCGCGAGCAGCCGGTCGCGCAGCGACCGGATCCGCTCGTTGTCCGAGCTCATCTCTTCCTTCGCGATCCGGAATGCCTCGCCCATCCCGACGATCTGGTGGGTCGGCAAGGTTCCCGAGCGCAGGCCCCGCTCGTGGCCGCCTCCGTGGATCTGCGCCTCCAGCCGAACCCGCGGTTTGCGCCGAACATAAAGCGCGCCGATGCCCTTGGGCCCGTACGTCTTGTGCGCCGAGAACGACATCAGGTCGACTTTCAGCTTCTCGAGGTCGATCGGCACCTTGCCGCTCGCCTGCGCCGCATCGACGTGAAGCAGGATGCCGCGGCCACGACACATTTCTCCGATCGCCTCGATGTCCTGAATGACGCCGATCTCGTTGTTCACCAGCATCACCGACGCCACGATCGTGTCGGGCCGGAGCGCCGCCTCGAATTGCGCCAGATCCAGCAAGCCGTCCGGCTGCACGTCGAGGTACGTCACCTCGAATCCAAGCCGCTCCAGCTCGCGCGTCGTATCCAGCGTGGCCTTGTGCTCGGTCCGAACGGTCACCAGGTGACGGCCCTTGTCCCGATAGAACTGGGCGACGCCCTTCAGCGCCAGGTTGATCGCTTCGGTCGCCCCCGAGGTCCAGATGATCTCGCGCGGATCGGCACCCGCCAGTTCGGCCACGTGCTCGCGTGCCCGTTCCACCGCGCGTTCCGCCTCCCACCCGAAGGAGTGGCTGCGGGAGGCGGGGTTGCCGAACTGCTCCCGCAGGTACGGCAGCATCGCGTCAACTACGCGCGGATCGACGGGCGTCGTGGCCGAGTAATCGAGATAGATCGGAGTGCGCATTCGGCGGTTCCTGTTGCCTCAGCCGACCGCCGAACTTTCCTTCAGATCGGCTTCGCCGCGCGGAGCACGCCGCGCCGGGCCATCCATGTTGACCGTCACCGCCGGTGTCTGGGTGGCCCGGTCCTTCTGCTGCTCGACCAGATCGCGCAGCGAGACCGAATCCAGAAAGTCGATCATCTGCCGATTCAGGCTGGCCCACAGCTCGTGCGTCATGCAGCGCTGATCGTTGTCGCAGTTTTCCTTGCCGGCGCATTGGGTCGCGTCCAGCGGCTCGTCGACCGCAAAGATGATGTCCGCCACGCTCACCGATTCCATCGGCTTGGCGAGCCGGTAGCCGCCGCCTGGGCCTCGTGTGCTTTCGACCAGCTGATGCCGGCGCAGCTTCGCAAACAGCTGCTCCAGGTAAGACAGGGAGATCCTCTGACGCTGGCTTATGCCTGCCAGGGTCACCGGTCCACGGTGCTGTCGCAGTCCCAGATCGATCATCGCCGTTACCGCGAAACGTCCTTTTGTCGTAAGCCGCATCGGAGTCGCCTCGTGAAAGTTAGAACTTCGCGTGAAGGAAAAAATTTCGCCAGGTGCTCCGACCGGGCTCTCGGTCCCTCGTTGTCCCTTGAGCGCAGATCAGAGTGATACCTGACTAAGACGCTTGGTTATAATAATGGTTCCCTACCGCCCTGGTCAACTTTAAACCAGTAAAGCCCTACCGGTAAATCCTCTACTCAAACCCACTCTTATCGCAAGGTCACTCAAGCACGCCGCAAGCGCAGCCGGCGGCGTGCCTCGAGTTCAGGTCGCGATTGGGCCGAATCAAGCGGCCGCGTACATCGTCGCGCGCTTGCGCACGACTTCGATCAGGCCTTGGCAGGCATCTTCGACGTAGTCGAGCACGGTGTTGAAGCCTTCCGGGCCGCCGTAGTACGGATCGGGAACGGTGGCAGCGTCGTGCTCGCCGGCGAACCGCATCAGCAGATGCAGCTTGTGCTTGTGGGCACGTGGACACTGCTGCTGCAGCAAAGCCAGATTCTCCCAGTCCATCGCGAGAATCAGGTCGAAATTGCGAAAATCCTCCTGCGTGATCTGCCGCGCGCGCAAATCGCCGATCTCGTAACCGCGCCGCTTGGCCGCCTGCTGCGCGCGCGCGTCCGGCGGCTCGCCTACGTGGTAGGCGTGCGTTCCGGCCGACTCGATCACGACGACCCCTTCCAGCCCGGCTTCGGCCACCAGCTTGCGGAACACGCCCTGCGCGGTCGGCGACCGGCAGATGTTCCCCATACAAACAAAAAGTACCTTTGTCATCTGAGACGCGCCTTTCTCGTCCGGGTCCGCGCTCCGCGACCCGCTATCGCGGCTGGCTCGTGGCCTGCCGCCAACTCTTTCTCCAATCTCCGCATCCACGCTCGATCCACCTTCCGAAAGACTAACGACTGGACAAGAAGTTCAAGATCCCGGGTTTCGGCGACACAAATTGCGCTATCCCAATCGGCGTCCGACCCTCTAAGCCACTTTTTCGGCTGGCGCGACGGGCCGCGCGGCTCCCTCCCCGATAAACGCCCGCTCCCGCAGGGCCCCGAGCTGATCCCTGACGCGCGCCGCCTTCTCGAATTCCAGGTTCTTCGCCAGCTCGAGCATCTGTCGCTCCAGCCGCTTGATTTCGCGCCCGAGCTGCACTTCGGACATCGACTCCACGTCGCGCCGTTCGTTCGCTACCACCTGCTCGGCTCGGGAGGCGGAGGCGTCGTACACCCCGTCGATCATTTCCCTGACCTGCTTTTGAACGCCCTGCGGCACGATTCCGTGCACCCGATTGAATTCGGCCTGGCGCGCGCGCCTCCGGTCGGTCTCATCGATTGCCCGCCGCATCGAGCCGGTTACCGTATCGGCGTACAGGATCGCGGTGCCGTTCAGGTGGCGCGCGGCCCGTCCGATCGTCTGGATCAGCGAACGCTCGGAGCGCAGGAAGCCCTCCTTGTCCGCGTCCAGGATCGCAACCAGCCCGACTTCGGGCAAATCCAGGCCCTCGCGCAGCAGGTTGATGCCGACCAGCACGTCGAACACGCCCGCACGCAGATCGCGCACGATCTCGACCCGCTCGACCGTCTCGATGTCCGAATGCAGGTAGCGCACGCGCACCCCGTGATCCGACAGAAACCCGGTCAGATCCTCCGCCATCCGCTTGGTCAAGGTCGTCACCAGCACGCGCTCGCCCTGCCCGACCCGGTCGGTGATCTGCGACAGCAGGTCGTCGACCTGCGTCCTGGCGGGGCGCACTTCCAGCCGCGGGTCGACCAGCCCGGTGGGACGCACCAGCTGCTCGACCACCTGCGAGGAGCGCCCCAGCTCGAATTCGGATGGAGTGGCCGAAACGAAGATGCAACGGCGCATCTTGCGTTCGAACTCGTCGAACCGCAGCGGCCGGTTGTCCAGCGCCGACGGCAGCCGGAAGCCGTACTCGACCAGCGTTTCCTTGCGCGAACGGTCGCCCCGATACATCGCGCCCAGCTGCGGCACGGTGACGTGCGATTCGTCGATGATCATCAGCGCATCGGGCGGCAGATAGTCGATCAGCGTCGGGGGCGGCTCGCCCGGCTGCGCGCCCGACAAGTGCCGCGTGTAGTTCTCGATGCCCTTGCAGAAGCCCAGCTCGACCAGCATCTCCAGATCGAACCGGGTGCGCTGCTCCAGGCGCTGCGCCTCGACCAGCTTGCCGTGGCCGATCAGGACTTCCAGGCGCTCCTTCAGCTCCACCTTGATCGTTTCAATCGCCCGTAGCACCGTCTGGCGCGGCGTCACGTAATGCGAGGACGGATAGATGGTGAAGCGCGGCACCTTCTGCCGCGCGCGACCCGTGAGCGGGTCGAACAGCAGGATGGTCTCGATCTCGTCGTCGAGCAGCTCGATGCGCACCGCTACTTCCGCGTGCTCGGCCGGAAACACGTCGATCGTGTCCCCGCGTACGCGAAAGGTGCCGCGCACGAAGTCGCTCTCGCTGCGACGGTACTGCATCGCCGCCAGCCGCACGATGATGTCGCGCTGGCCGATCCGGTCGTTGTGCCGCAGCACCAGGATCATCGAGTGGTAGTCGTTCGGGTCGCCGATGCCGTAGATCGCCGACACGGTGCCGACGATCACCGCATCGCGGCGCTCCAGCAGCGACTTGGTGGCCGACAGCCGCATCTGTTCGATGTGCTCGTTGACGCTGCTGTCCTTCTCGATGTACAGGTCGCGCGACGGCACATACGCTTCCGGCTGGTAGTAGTCGTAGTACGATACGAAGTACTCGACTGCGTTGTTCGGGAAGAACTCGCGCATCTCCGAATACAGCTGCGCCGCGAGTGTCTTGTTCGGTGCGAGGATCAGCGTCGGTGCACCGATTTGGGCAATCACGTTCGCCATCGTGAACGTCTTGCCCGAACCGGTCACTCCGAGCAAGGTTTGAAAGGCGAGCCCGTCGTTCAGCCCTTCGAACAGGCGAACGATCGCGTCCGGCTGATCACCGGCCGCTTGGAACGGCTGATGAAGCTGGAATGGAGAGGCTTGGTTGGCCGGAAGGGGCGAGATCGGCATTACTGCGGCGCAATATGCGCACTCAACCGCTTAATGTTATCACCGGGTCTTTGAAAGTCATAGTCCCGGAAATCGATTGTTACATCGAACAATCAACAACTTACTGGCGATCCGGATCTCCCGCCCCGCGTTGAGGGCACCCCCCCGGGCCCTCGCGGCACTGCGGTGAATGCCGGTAGTCGCCGTCCGGAAAAAGCCCGACGCAATCCCCCGTGTAGACTTTGAATCGGTCATCCGTTGTTTCGCTCGATAATATTGCATCGCAGCATCCGCTCAAATGCCCTCCATCTTCAGCTCCGTCGAACTGGCCCCGCGCGATCCGATCCTGGGGCTGACCGAGACGTTCAATTCGGACTCCCGCCCCGGCAAAGTGAACCTCGGCGTCGGCGTCTATTACAGCGAGCAGGGCCGCATCCCCTTGCTTGACTGCGTGAGCGCCGCCGAGCGCGATCTTTTGCGGGCGGCCTCGGCCCGCGGCTACATGCCGATCGAGGGTCCCTCGGCGTACGCGTTGCAGGTGCAGCGGCTGCTGTTCGGGGCCGATTCCGAGGCAATCGCCTCCGGCCGATGCGTCACGGCCGAAGCGCTGGGCGGCACCGGTGCGCTCCGTATCGGTGCAGACCTGATCAAGCGGTTGAGGCCGGACGCGACCGTGATGATCAGCGAGCCGAGCTGGGAAAATCACCTTGCCCTGTTCGAGGCGGCCGGCTTCCGGGTCCACAGCTACCCGTACTACGACCCGTCCACTCACGGGCTGGATTTCCCACGCATGCTGGCCGCGCTGGAACGGGCCGAACCGGGCACCGTCGTGGTCCTGCACGCCTGCTGCCACAACCCGACCGGCGTCGATCCCGACCCGGCGCAATGGCGCCAGATCGTCGAATGCGTACGGCAACGCAACCTGGTGCCGTTTCTGGACATCGCCTACCAGGGTTTCGGCGAAAGCCTGGAGGCCGACAGCGCGCCCGTGCGCCTGGTCGCAGCGGCCGGGATCGATGCGCTGGTGGCAAGCTCGTTCTCGAAATCGTTTTCGCTGTACGGCGAGCGGGTCGGCGCGCTGTCGCTGCTTGCCGGCACGCGCAAGGCAGCCGAGCCTTTGCTCAGCCAGCTCAAGCGCGTGATCCGTACCAACTACTCGAGCCCTCCGACTCACGGCGCGGCCCTGGTTGCCGCGGTGCTGGGCAGCGTCGAGTTGCGCGCACAGTGGGAGCGCGAGCTGGCCGGGATGCGCGACCGCATCCGGCTGATGCGCGAGCGGCTGGTCGAAGGGCTGGCCCGGCGCGCGGTCGGGACGGACTTCTCGTTCGTGCGGCGCCAGCGCGGAATGTTCTCCTACTCGGGGCTGACGTCGGCCCAGGTCGACCGGCTGCGCGAACAGCACGCGATCTACGCGGTCGGCACCGGCCGCATCTGCGTGGCGGCGCTGAATTCGGGCAATCTGGACGCCGTCTGCGACGCGATCGGGGCTGTGCTGAAGTCCTAACGAAAGCGCCGGCGATCCCGAAGGATGGACGCGTCAAGCGGCCTCAACCGAAAATTGCCAGGAATACGAACTACAGTAATATGCGCGTTCTTCCCCGATAGCTCAGTCGGTAGAGCGACGGACTGTCGAATGGCAGCACTACGAGGAGACTCGCAGAGGAAAATCGGGTGAACTCAGGGAATGCCCCAAAAGGGAGAATCCTGAGCCAAGCCTGCCGAAGGACAAGCGGTAAGCGTAGGCAGGAAGGTGCAGAGACTAGAGGGTGAGCAGTCCAAGCAATAAACCTCGTCAGCGCCCGACACCCTAACAGGCTAGGCTGAGGGTGATGAGATAGTCCAGCGCGCAAGCGCTGTAATCCGCAGGTCCCAGGTTCGAGCCCTGGTCGGGGAGCCAATTCCAAGCGCATAAGACAGGCCGGAGGCCGAAAACCGGTGCGCGTGCGACTGATCATCAACGGCGAGGCTCGACAGCTGGAAGTCGATCCCCGGCAATCGCTGCTCGACGTCCTGCGCGAAACGCTCGATCTGACGGGTACCAAGAAGGGCTGCAACCAGGGAGCCTGCGGAGCCTGCACCATCCTGCTCGATGGCAAGCGCGTCCTTTCCTGCCTGACGCTCGCCGTGATGCACGAAGGCGCCCAGGTCACCACGATCGAAGGTCTGGCGAAGGGCGAGGAACTGCATCCGCTGCAGGCGGCCTTCATCGAGCACGACGGCTTTCAGTGCGGCTACTGCACCCCTGGCCAGATCATGTCCGGCGTGGGCTGCATCGCGGAGGGGCACGCCTGCTCGGCCCAGGAGATCCGCTTCTGGATGAGCGGCAACATCTGCCGCTGCGGAGCCTACCCGGGCATCGTCGCAGCGATCGCCGACGCGGCGGCAAAGAGCCGACGATGATCCCCTTCCGCTTCGAGAAGGCGTTCACGGAGCAGGATGCGATCGGTGCCGCCGCCGCGGGTGGGCGATATATCGCCGGCGGAACTACGCTGATCGATCTGATGCGCGAGGAAGTGGAACGTCCCGAGCGACTTATCGACATCAACGCTCTGTCGATGGGTGGCGTCCGGGTCGAAGGCTCCGACCTGCTGATCGGCGCGCTCGCCCGCATGGCGGAGGTTGCGGCCCATCCCGACACGCAGCGGCTGCAGCCCTTGATCGCCGAGACGCTGATCGAGGGCGCATCGCCGCAGCTGCGCAACATGGCCTCGATCGGCGGCAACCTGATGCAGCGGGTGCGCTGCCCCTATTTCCGGATGCTCGACGCGGCCTGCAACAAGCGGGACCCGGGCTCGGGCTGCTCGGCGATCGAAGGCATCAACGGTGGGCACGCGATCCTGGGAACAAGCGACCAATGCGTCGCCACGCACCCTTCCGATCTCGCCGTCTCGCTGGTCGCGCTGGGCGCCACGATGAGGGTACGCGGACCGCAGGGCGAGCGCACGTTCGCGGTCGAGGACCTGTACCGGCTGCCGGGCGACACACCCCATCTCGAACATACGCTGGGTCCGGCCGAACTGATTGTCGAGGTGCGCGTGCCGGGCGGTCCCCATGCGCGTCGCGCGCGCTATCTGAAGGTGCGCGACCGCTCTTCTTACGAGTTCGCGCTCGTCTCGACGGCGGCGGCTGTCCACATCGAGGCCGGCGTGGTCCGGCAGGCGCGCCTTGCGGCCGGCGGCGTCGGCACGCGTCCCTGGCGCCTGCGCGCCTGCGAGGACGCGCTGGTCGGCAAGGCTCCCGATCGGCAGGCCTTCGAGGCAGCGGCGCAGTTCGCGCTGCAGGGCGCCCGCCCGCTCGCGGGCAATCGCTACAAGGTCGAATTGCTGCCGCGGACCATCGTCCGCGCGCTCGAAATGGCCGCCCAGACCCCATGAGCGCGAACGCGATCGGAAGACCGCTGGTCCGCGTCGACGGTCGCGCCAAGGTGACCGGCGCCGTCCGCTACGCGGCCGAGTTCAACCAGAAGGGCCAGGCCTATGCGGTGATCGTCGGCGCGACGGTCGGCATCGGTCGGATCACGGAAATCGACTCGACAGCCGTCTCGCGCATGCCGGGCGTGATCGCGGTGATCGATCATCTGAACGCGCCCCGCCTCGCCTATCGCGAGCACCGGGGCGCGATCGACCCGTCCGTTGGCGAGCGCCTGCACGTGCTGCAGGACGACCAGGTGCGTTTCTACGGCCAACCCGTCGCGCTCGTCGTCGCCGACACGCTGGACCAGGCCGAACGCGCGGCGGCGGCCTTGCGGGTCACGTACGCAGCGGGCCGGCCGGTCGTCGATCCGTCGGACCCGAAGGCGCAGGCCGTGATCCCGCAGGCTGCCACACGGCCAGGCTCGCGCATTCAGGCGGACAAGTCGCGCGGCGACGCCGATGGCGCGCTCGCGCGCGCAGCCGTGAAGGTCGATGCGACGTACGACTTGGACCGTGAAAATCACAATCCGATGGAACCGCACGCAACCGTCGCGGCCTGGAACGGCGACCGGCTGACCTTGTGGAGCAAGAGCCAGTTCGTCGTCAACGAGCAGGCCGAGATCGCCGCCATCTTCGGCATTGCGGCCGAGAACGTGCAGGTGATCTGCCCATTCATCGGTGGAGCCTTCGGCACGAGCCTGCGGACCTGGCCGCACGTGTCGCTCGCGGCCATCGCGGCACGGCAGGCGGCGCGCCCCGTGAAGCTGGTCCTCACCCGCAAGCAGATGTTCTTAACGACCGGCCACCGCCCGCGTAGCGTGCAACGCGTCGCCCTGGGCGCCACCGCGGACGGCAAGCTCACGAGCCTGATCCACGAAGGCACCGGCGAGACCAGCCGTTACGAGCAATTCATAGAGGCCCTGACCTCGGTCTCGAGCTTCCTGTACTCCTGTCCCAACGTGCGCACCCGCTACCGGCTGCTGCCGCTGGATACAGGCACCCCGATCTACATGCGCGCGCCCGGCGAGGCAAGCGGCGTGTTTGCTCTCGAATGCGCGATGGATGAACTGTCCTACGCGCTCGGCATCGACCCGATCGAGCTGCGCCGACGCAACGAGCCGCAAATCGACGAGGGCGAGAACAAGCCCTTCTCGAGCCGATCACTGATGAAGTGCTACGACCTCGGCGCCGAGCGCTTCGGCTGGTCGCGGCGCGATCCGCGCCCGCGCTCGATGCGCGACCGTCGACTCTTGACCGGCATGGGTGTTGCCTCCGCGAGCTATCCCGCCATCCACAGCCCGTCGAGTGCGCGGGTCCGCCTGCTCGCCAACGGCATCGTCGAAGTCGAGGTCGCGGCCAGCGACATGGGCCCCGGCACGTATACGTCGATGACACAGGTCGCGGCCGACATGCTCGGCCTGCCGGTCGAGCAGATTCACCTCGCACTCGGCCGCTCGGACTTCCCGCCGGCTCCGCCGCATGGCGGGTCTCAGACGATGGCGTCGGTCGGGTCCGCGATCCGCGCTGCCTGCATCGCGGCGCAGGAGCAGGCCGCGCGGCGCGCCGTAGCGGACCGGCGCTCGGCCGTCTTCGGCGCGCCCCTGGACGGCGTGCAGTGGAACGAGGGCCGCCTGCGTCGCCGCGGCGATGCCTCCCCAGGCGAGCGCTATCGGGACATCGTGGCGAGCGCCGGCCAACCGATCGAGGCACGCGCTTCCTCGCAGCGGGATGCCGAGGTGGCACGGCGCTATTCGATGCACGCGTTCGGCGCCGTGTTTGCCGAGGTCGAAGTCGACCCCGACCTCGGCACGATAAGGGTGCGGCGCGCAATCGGCGCCTATGGAGCCGGCCGCATCGTCAATCCGCGCCTCGCGACGAGCCAGTGCACGGGCGGGATGGTCGGCGGCATCGGCATGGCGCTGATGGAGCGCACCGTTCTGGATCCGCGAGACGGCCGTCCGGTCAATGCTCACCTGGCCGACTATCTCGTGCCGGTGAACCTCGACGTCGCCCGCCTCGAAGCGCACTTCGTCGACGAGCAGGACC
>Ga0137418_10000008_pt1 | contig 124152 bp, 108 predicted proteins | sample CZODoug3_1_2_16f_FD_122242 | JGI IMG/M metagenome (GOLD analysis project Ga0137418, IMG submission 122242) | Vadose zone soil fungal communities from Angelo Coast Range Reserve, California, USA - CZODoug3_1_2_16fungal (Hybrid Assembly) | ecosystem: Environmental > Terrestrial > Soil > Vadose...
GTGCGATCGAAGAACTGGTCCGGAATGACGAAGTCCAGCGGCTTATGCTCTTCCTTCAGCGAGCCCACAGCAGACACGGACACAATCCGCTCGACTCCCAGCTGTTTAAACCCGTACACATTGGCGCGGAAATTCAACTCGGTCGGCAAGATGCGATGGCCCCGCCCGTGTCGTGCCAGAAACGCGACCTTGCGCCCCTCGAGGGTGCCCAGCACGTAGGCATCGGACGGATCGCCGAACGGCGTCTCCTGCCTCCCCTCGCGCACGTCGGTCAGTCCGGGCATCGAATACAGCCCGCTGCCACCTATGATCCCTATTTCCGCTTGCGACAAACGTCCTCCTGCAATCGTCCCGGAACTGAGCCCAAACCGAGGATTATACAAAAGGGCGAGCCGTCGTCCGGCACAACCAACCAGATCACTCATAGTGTCTGCTGCCAACATTCCGGCGGCAGGAATCCTGAGCAAGCTACAATCCGTTTCATGAAGTTCGTGCGAACGGTCGTCGCAGTCCTGGTACTCGCGCTTTCTGCGTTTCCCCAGCAGCCTCCCAAGTCCGCCACCGTCCCCGTCACCCTCGACCACAACCGGATCGTGATCGACGTCTATCTTCCCTTGCCCGATGGAACCAGCAAGCGTGTGCGCGCCTGGGTTGACTCCGGAAACTCCGAAATGACCATGAGTCAACGGATCGCTGCGCTGCTGGGGTTCGTGAGCTGCGACGGCCGGGTCTGTAATGCGACCCCTCCGCGCGAGATCGTCATCGGGGGCATGAAAATCTCGCTGCCTGGTGTTCGCACGGCGAGCGCGCCGCTCACGGCGGACAAGGCGAGCGACGTGATGGACCCCGGCATGAGTGCGGAGATCAATCTTCCGTCCGCCGTCCTCGACAACTACGACGTCGTGTTCGACTACCAGAACCGGGAATTCACAATCGGCGAACCGGGTACGGCGCAGTTCAAAGGCAAACCCACAAAGGTGCTGATTGATGCCGCCGGCCTGATTCAGATCCCGAGCCAGATTGAGGGACAGAGCTACAACCTCGCCCTCGATACCGGAGCCTCGATCAGCTCGGTCTCGAGCGATCTGCTGACCGTGTGGCATAAGGCAGAGCCGACCTGGCCGTTCATGACCGGTGCCGTTGGGGCTGCGAACGTGTGGGGCAGCCCAGAGGAAGCACGAGGAGGGGTGCTACGCCTGCCCAACATTCAATTGGGCACTACCACGTTGCGAGACGTTGCGGTGGCGCCCTTCGCACCCGACCGCCTCAAGCTCTTCGAGCATCGCGCCGGCATGCCCACGATTGGTTTGGTGGGCGGCAACGTCCTTCGCCAATACCTCGTCGGAATCGACTATGCGCACAGCGTCGTGTACCTTCAGCGGACCAGCGTCACCTCCCCGCCTGACATGGATGGAATCGGCCTGACGCTGCGCCCCGAACTGGACGGACGCTACACGGTTGCCGGGGTAGTGGAACTCGACGGAAAGCCCTCCGTGCCGGACGTGACCAGTGGAGATGTCTTGCTCGCCGTGGATGGAGCGCCCGTCCCCGGCGCAACCATGGGCCAAGTCTGGTCGCTTTTGGGCGGCAGCCCCGGACAAACTCGTTCCCTGACTTTCGAGCGCGCTGGAAGGCGCTTCAAAGTCGATGCGACCGTTCACCGGTTTCTCGCAGCGCGGTCCAAGGCGCGCCCGCCCGCGAAGACTGTCCGGAAAGAGCCCACGAAAAAATAGTGGCGACCTTGGGGCTGGTGGTCCTACCCCGTGCTGGTGTGTCCTCGGCGGTTCAGAGCGGTTCACTTTGCCACCGGAAATATCTCCCGCCCCACCCGCTCGGTTGTGTCCTGGTCCAGGCTCTCGCTCACCAACACCGTATCGCCTTGAACCTCGATGAACACCGAACCCTCTTCCGTCAACCAAGCGTGCTTCCCCGTCAGCGTCTCGACCGTGTCGTCCGCAGGCTTGGCTTTCGTCGCGTCGTCCTCTGCGTTATGCACCCGCTGGTAGCGCTGCTGCAGGCCATGGGCGTAGACCCGGGCGAATTCCGAAGCCTTCTCCGGACTCGACCACCGCGACACATAGAGCAATCCGAGGGGCGCCGACGCGTCTCCGTGTGGCTGCGCCGCGTAGTAGTATCCCCCGCGCCAGTGGGGATACAAGCGTTTCGAGACTTGCTCCCCCTGGTACTGGTCGATCAGAATGGCCGCGTCAAACTCTCCCACTGCTCCCACATCGAACTTGTCGTAACTCTTAAAGTCTTTCTTGAAGTCTGGCAAGGGCATGGGCGCCAGTTTTTCTCCCGCGAGATATGCCTGCGGCTCCATGATCTCGCGCGTCGTGCGCGGCGGATTCCGGAACACACCCGCATAAGCCTTATCCTTGCCCATTTTCGTCAGCAGTTCCGCCTCGAAATCCAGCCCGTAACGGTAAGGAAACGTCAACGCCTCTTTGATGTAGAGCGGCGCGTTGCGAAATTCGATCGAGTCCGCGGTCCCCATCAGCATGCCCGCCTTCAAAGCCTCGACGATTTGCGGAGAATCGACCACCGACTGCCCGGTGGGAGCAAGTTCGTAGTCGATTAGCACCACCATGGCCTGCCCCTCCACCACTGCTTGATGCGCGGCGGACGCCTCATCGTTCTGAATATCATCGGGCGTCGGTTCCTTCTTGCTGGTCGAAAGGTCCGCCGCACCCGCCTTCATGTATTTCTCGAGTCCGAACGATTGATCTTGCAGAGCATGCGTCAATTCATGAGCCAGCACCGGCTTCTGCTGTTCTGGATCGATCCAGTCCAGCAGATTCACCGTCTTGGTCTGAGGATCGTAATATCCGGCGACCTGCTCGCGCAGTAGCGCAACCAGAAAAGTCTGCAAGTCGAAGTCGCGAGGCAATAGCCCGAATTTCTTCAGGACCAGTTCCGACCGGCGCAGTCGTTGCGCATCCTCGTCCTCGGCCATATGGCGGCGAATGAAGGCCACTACCTCATCGCGATTCACCAGCCGCCGCTTTACTTCGTCGTGAATCGGCAGAGACGTATCCTTGCTGGCGAACTTCAGAATCTCGTCCACCGACCGAAACAGCTCTTCCGCCGCTTTCGGTGAGATTTTCTGCTCCGATTCGTCCGCCGGCGGTGTGCCCCGGGGCGCACCCTTTGCCCCTGAAGAATCAGCCGGGGCTGGCTTTTGCCCCGAGGGAGAAGAGACCGGCGAAGTTGGAGCCTGCTGGTGCGCCTTCGAGGTTGGCTGACTCTGTTGCCCCGTCGCCCGAGTCCACCCAAGGGCAGACAGACCGGCGATGAGCAACCCAGCTGCGCAAAGAATTCCGGCGATTTTCCGATAGAATTTGATCAAGCTCACCTTTAGGACGCGTATGCCCGAATCCGATCCACGAATCGCTGCCGCCGAGTACTTCCGTCGCGCCTACGAACTCCAGAGGAACGGTGACTACCAGCAAGCCATCGAACTGTACGGCCGCTCCATCGCCACTTTTCCGACTGCAGAGGCGTACACCTTCCGCGGCTGGGCCTATTCTTTTTTGGCCGACTACGAGCACGCGATCCAGGACTGCCATCAGGCCATCAGGGTCGATCCGGACTTCGGCAATCCTTACAACGATATCGGGGCTTATCTGATCGAACAAGAAAAATGGGACGATGCCATCCCCTGGTTCGAGAAAGCCATGGCCGCGAAGCGCTACGACGCGCGTTGCTACCCTCACTTCAATCTCGGCCGGGTCTACGAGCATCAGCGGAAATGGGAGAAGGCCAAGAGGTGCTATGCGCAGGCCTACGCAATCAATGAAAAATATGTGACCGCGCTGACCGCCTTCCGCAGGCTGACCTCGGCGTTCAACTGAGCGGGGTCCGTTCCGGCAGGGCGGGACTCCAAGCGCTCCTTCGAAGCCGGTTTCGTTCGCGCACTTCCCGGCCGTTCTTCGCGACCTTTACGGTTAGAGGCTTTTCGCCACCCACTCCCCCACTTCCCTCGTCCCCAGCGCTCCCCCGATGTCCGGCGTAGTCTTCTTCTGACGAACCGCCTTCAGTACCGCCGCTTCGATTTTTGAAGCCTCCCCAGTCAGCCCAAGGTGATTCAACATCATCGCCGCCGTCAAGATGGCCCCCATGGGATTCGCCACATTCTTCCCCGCAATCGGCGGCGCCGAACCATGCACCGGCTCGAACATCGACGTCTTCCCCGGATGAACGTTCCCGCTGGCCGCCATCCCCAACCCGCCCTGCAGCCCCGCCGCCAAATCCGTAATGATGTCGCCAAACATGTTGTTGGTCACGATCACGTCGAACTGTCGCGGATCCCTCACGATCTGCATGCACAGCGCGTCGACGTACATGTGTTCCGCCGTGATCTGCGGATACTCGCGACTCACCTGCTTGAAGACTCGCTGCCACAATCCCCCCGCGTGCGTCATGGCGTTTGATTTATCGCTCATCAATACCCGCTTCCGCGGACTCCCATCGAGCTTTGTGTGCTTCTCGCACAACTCGAACGCGTACCGGATCACGCGCTCCACGCCCTTGCGAGTATTGATGTCCTCCTGAATGGCAACCTCGTCTTCCGTCCCCTGCTTGAACACACCGCCCGCATCCACGTACACTCCCTCGGTGTTCTCGCGGATCACCACAAAATCCACATCCTTCGGCTCCACGCCCTTCAGCGGACACAACCCAGCATCCAGCAACCGCACCGGACGCACGTTCGCGTAGAGGTCCAGCTTGAAGCGCATCCCCAGCAGGATTTCCTTGGCATGAATGTTGGAGGGAACTCGCGGATCGCCGAACGCGCCCAGCAGGATCGCATCGAACGCGCGCTCGAGCAAGGCAAACCCGTCCGGTGGGACGGTCACGCCCTCAGCCAGGTAGCGCGCCGCGCCCCAATCGAACTCCGTGGTCTCGAGCGCCGCGCCCGAGGCGGCGATCACCTTGACGGCTTCCGGAATTACTTCACGTCCGATGCCGTCTCCGGCAAGAACTGCAATTCGCTTGGCTTGGGTCACGAGCAGAGAGCTTACCAATTGGCAGGCAGCATTTCCATTCCAACGGACCCACCCGCCCGGCCTTACTTCTTACGCTGCAAATCAAACTGGAAATGAGCGTCCTTGCCCTCCCGCTTCCAAGTCCAGTCCTCGCTGTAGTGCTCGGGATCCACAAAAACGTACACTGCCCGGTGCATGTGGCCGGCCTGCGGCGACGCCAAGTTGGTCGCGTCCAGAAAGTCGAACGAAACCGTCTTGCCATCCGGCGAGATCGTAGCCTTCATGCGGGGCTGGTTGTTGCTGGGACAAAAGTGAGTCATCAGCAGACGATCGCCGTCGACATAGAGCATGCTGGTCATGGCTTCATCGCCCATCATGCTTTCCGCCATCACCGACGTCCCGCCCGCCATCAGGCGGTAAGTCACTTCGGCGGGTTGTCCTTGCGCACTCTTCCCACTCCAGGTGCCCACCATGGACTTGAATCGGTCGAGCGCCTTCTGCGCACCCGATTGTGCCCAACTCGAAACCGACGCGAACACCAGAACGAAAACGGCTGTGGTCCGAACTGACTTCATGATCGACTCCTCTCAGAAGATTGCGATTCGTCAACCCTGACGCGCCCAAGGCGGCCCTCACCGGCAATCGGCACCTCCGCTATAATCAAAGGGTGCCGTCGACCACTCCACGTAACGGGGTTGATCTGTCACCCGCAGCAGCCGGTGGGGAAACCACTTCGCCCGATTTCGGCAAGGTAAGAGACGAGTTTCGAGCGTTAACGTCAACCTGCGGAGTGTACGACCTCAGTTCGCGCGCGAAGATTGAGCTCACGGGCGGCGACCGGGTGCGCTGGCTGAATGGCATGGTCACGAATAACGTCCGGGATCTGGGCGTTGGCTACGGCGTCTATGTATTCTTGCTGAACCCGCAAGGCCACATTCTGGGAGATTTCTTCGCGTACAACCGTGGCGACCGTCTCCTGGTGGATCTCGACCGGTCGCAAGTCGAGAAGGTGCTGGCGACGTTCAGCCACTACATCATCATGGATGATGTCGAGGTCACCAACGTCAGCGACCAGCTGACGTCGCTGGGCATCGCCGGACCGAACGCGAACAACGCGCTGAAGGCAGCAGGCTTTGAGGTTGGGGAATTGAAACCACTTCAGATCGAAGACTTCACCTGGCGGCGGATCAACCTGAGAGTTGTTCGCGGAGAGCGCGAACAGTACCCCTCTTACGAAATTTGGGCCACACCGGAGCAGACTGCCGAGGCACGAGCAGCCCTGGTAGCCAGCGGCGCGGCGCCGGTTGACCGCGAATCGCTTGAGCTCTACCGGGTTGGGCTGGGTGTTCCGCTCTATGGACAAGACATCCGCGAGCGGGACCTGCCCCAGGAAACCGAGCAGCAGCGAGCCCTGAACTTCAACAAGGGTTGCTACATCGGCCAGGAGATCGTCGAGCGCATTCGCTCCCGAGGCAAGGTACACCGCAAGTTCACCGGGTTCCGTGTGGCCGGACCCCCGCCAGGCCCCGGCACGAAGGTTCAGGTGCAGGGAAACGACGTCGGCGAGATCACAAGTTCCGCGGTGATTCCCGCGTCCAACGGCGACCGCGCAGTAGCCTTGGGTTACATCCGGCGCGAGGTTGGCATTCCGGGTAAAGACGTTCAGATCGCGGAATCGAGGGCGACGGTGGCCGATCTCCCGTTCGCAGACCTGCTCACGAAGCAATAATTAAGGAAGAAATTATGGCTGAGAAGAAGCAAGACACTGGTTTTACTGTGACCGATCGCCGGCTATTTACGGCGGACGGCGAACTCCGCGCCGAAGTGCTGGAAGAGAAGCCCATGGCCGAGCCCGCGCCGAGCACCGCCGTGACGACCGCGCCCGCCGAAGCCGTCCCCCCGTCGATTGCCGACCCCGACATGCCGCCACCGCCCTCCGCAGCTGAGCAGAAAGCCAATGTCGACGCCTATCGGCAGTCGTCCAAAGATCTCGACTCGCGGGTGGAGCTGAGCGGGCAGTCCGCGAAAGAACTCGAAATGACTCTCGAGCGCTTCCTGGCTTCGCTCTACATGAGCGCCATGCTGCAGCTGGGCATGATGCACGAACAGGGCGGCCAACCCCGTGTCGACCTCATCGGCGCTCGCCAGACGATCGACACCCTGGGCTTGCTCCAGGAAAAGACCAAGGGCAATCTCACGCCCGCCGAAGAGGGTTTCCTGCAGAACTGTCTGTACGAACTGCGCATGGCCTACGTGGAAGTCACCAATGCATTGGCACATCCACCCCAAGCTCCGGGAGCCCCTGCAGGTAGCAAGAAACGATGAAGGCAACGCTCACCGTGCTGGGCAGCGGCACGTCGATGGGCGTGCCCACCATCGGCTGCACCTGCGCCGTGTGCCATTCAACCGACCCCCACGACCGCCGCACCCGTCCTTCCGTGCTGATCGAATATGCGGGCAAGGTTGTCCTGATCGATACCACTCCGGACTTTCGCGAGCAGGCAATTCGCGAAGGAATCACAAGGATCGACGCGGTCCTCTACACCCACAGCCACGCCGACCACATCTTGGGCATTGACGACCTGCGTCCGCTGAGTTATCACCGCGAGGGAAAGATTCCGCTGTACGCCCGGGCCGAAGCAGCCGAGTACATCCGCAATATGTTCCGCTATATTTTCGACGCGGACTACAAGTTCGGCGGTCTTGCCCGCCTGGAATTGAAACCGATCGACGGCACGTTCGACTTGTTCGGCGCAAGCGTCGAACCCATCCCGGTGATCCACGGTGAAACCGAAATCTACGGCTTCCGCCTGGGCTCGGCCGCGTACCTGACCGATTTCAGCGAAATTCCCGAGGCCTCTCTGCCGCGCTTGCAGGGACTCGATGTGCTTTTTCTGGACGGGCTGCGCCACAAACCGCACCCCACCCACTCGACCGTAGCGAACTCCATCCGAATTGCGGACCAAGTGAAAGGGAAGAGGGTCTTCTTCACCCACATCTGTCACGACCTGCCGCACGAAGCAACCAACGCGTCCCTGCCACCGCACGTGCGCTTGTCGTACGACGGAATGAAACTGGAGTTCGAGATTTGAGCGATGGGTACCGACAAGCCGTCCTCCGCGGTTTCTGCGAAATCTCCAGGGGCTCGGCGGTTCGCTTCTGAACCTTGATGCAAGTCTTCCACAAACTCGAAGACGTCCCCCCTGACTTCGGCCCCACCATCGTCAGCGTCGGCAACTTCGACGGCGTCCACCGCGCCCACCAAGCCGTCCTGCGCGACATCGCCGAACGCGCCAGGCAACAGAGCGCCAACTCGGTGGCAGTCACCTTCGAACCGCATCCGATTCGTATTCTTCGCCCCGACTCCGGCCTCAAACTCCTAACTCCAACCCCGGAGAAACTACGACTGCTCGCGAGCACAGGCCTGGATGCCGTTGTGCTGCTTCCCTTCGGCCGTGATCTATCGCTCCTCACTCCGCGGCAGTTTGCCGAGAGAATCCTGAAGAAGAAGTTGCATGCCCGTGAAGTCCACGAAGGTTACAACTTCCACTTCGGACACAAAGCTGCCGGCGATGTGAACGTCCTCTCCGAGTTTGGCCGGGAAATGGGATTCACGGTGAAGATTTTCGAAGAGATGACGCTGCGCGGCGAAAGCGTCTCCAGCAGCCAAATTCGGAAGCTCCTCGCTGCAGGTCGCGTCAGCCGCGCGCGCCACCTGCTGGGCCGCCCGTTCCCGATCCTCTGCACGCCCGGACGTGGTCGCGGCTATGGCAGCAAGTACACGGTTCCCACCATCAACCTCAGCCGCTACGAAGAACTCGTCCCCCGGGATGGCGTCTATATCACACGCACGCGAGTTGGAGAAGAGTGTTTCGATTCGGTCACGAATGTTGGGAACCGCCCCACTTTCGGCGCGGAATCTTTCGCCATCGAAAGTCACCTTCTCAATTTCCATCCCATGGACCTGAGCGCTGACACCGAAGTTGAGGTCTTCTTCCTGCGGCGCGTGCGGGAGGAGATCAAGTTTCCCTCGGTGGAAGCCCTGCGCGAGCAGATTGCAAAGGACGTGAAAAGAGCGCGGCGCTATTTCCATCTGATGTCGCGCGCGCAGTGACTCTTCGATATCAACATTCTCTGCAATGGCGCTACCGGAGTAAACCGGGGCCGGGGCCGCAAACTCAGGCGCTGTGAACCGCCAAGGCGGTTCCGAGATCGCCCCAGGCACGCTCGCGTGGAACTCAACAGCGGGGAGCTTCCCGCCACAATCCTCCCCGCCTGGGGAAGGCGAACCGGCCAACCCGGTTTTTTCATTGCCAACTGCCAACTGAAAATTGACAATCCCCGAATGCCCGCGCCTCCCGCAACCTTTCGGAACACCACTGTCGGCCAGCGTCGCACCCTCGTGGCCGCCGCCCTCGGCTGGATGCTCGATGCCTTCGACACCATGCTCTACGCCCTGGTGCTGGCGCACATCATGCACGACCTGGGCATGAGCAAGGCCACGTCGGGCTTCCTAGCCACCCTGACGCTGCTGGCCTCCGGCATCGGCGGCGTGCTGTTCGGGTTCATCGCCGACCGCATCGGCCGTAAACGCGCCCTGATGCTCAGCATCCTGACGTACTCCCTCTGCTCCTTTGCTTCTGGACTCGCGATCTCCATCGCGATGCTGGCGGTCTTCCGCTTCATCCTCGGTCTCGGCATGGGTGGCGAGTGGAACACCGGGGCAACTTTGGTGGCGGAGACTTGGCCGACCGAACTACGAGCCAAGGCGATCTCCATCGTGCAGAGTTCCTGGGCGATCGGCTATGCGCTCGCCGCCCTGGTCGCAGGTATCGTGCTGCACTACGCAAACTGGCGGATGGTCTTCTTCGTCGGCATCCTGCCTGCGTTGATCACACTCTGGATCCGGAGTCGCGTCCCAGAATCCGCAATGTGGCAGCAACACCACCGACGGGCCCAGGACTCAAAACGCGCAGCCGATGCACCGGCGACTTACGAGCACGCCAGCTTCGGCCAAATCTTCCGCCCGCCGTTTGTCCGCCACACCTTCGCCTTGCTGCTGGCGAACTTCTTCGGCATGTTCGCCTGGTGGGGATTGTTTACCTGGCTCCCACCCTATCTTTCCCTTCCGGTGGAGCAAGGCGGCCGCGGGTTCGGCGTGATGGGAACCACCGCCCTCCTGATCGTTCTAAACCTGTTCGGAATGTTTCCCGGATACGCCAGCTTCGGCTGGGTGGCCGATCACCTGGGGCGTCGCCGGTCTTTCGTCCTCTACACATTCCTGGCGGCGATCCTGGTCCCGCTCTATGCCACTGCGCGACAACCGTGGGCGATCCTAGTGCTAGGAACAGGGACGGCGTTCTTCGGAACCGGATTCTTTTCCGGCTCCGGCATTGTCGGCAGCGAGATTTTCCCTACCCGCGTGCGAGCCCGCGCTCTGGGATTCACCTACAACGGCGCGCGTACCATGAGCTCGATTGCTCCCTATGTAATCGGCCGGGTCGGACAGGCCAAGAGCCTTGGCTGGGCGTTCCACCTTTGTTCCGCCGCCTTCTTTTTCTCGATGCTCGCCGCCACACAGCTGCCAGAGACAAAGGGAAAGACATTGGAATAGCTGCAGGTCCCAGGTTTCGAGTGACCGATCACGGCGCACCAACATCCGAGCCGTAGCCAACGGCGGCCCCAAACACCGTGCACTCGAAACCCGAACCTTGAAAGTCGAAACCTACTCGATGGGCTCTACCACGGTTCCCCCCTCACCCGCGGCCCGGTCCGGCAACTGCACCAGCACAATCGCCCCCAGCACCACCACCATCCCGAGCATCTGCACTGGCCGCATAACCTCGCCCAGAGCGATCGCGGCAATCACGATCGAAAACACCGGCTCCAGGCAGCTGGCCACAATCGCGCGCGTCGGCTCCAGGTGCTGCAATCCCGCAAAGTAGAACGAAAACGGCGCCAGCACGGAAACCACGGCAAACACCAGCAGGAATCCCCACTCCAGTCCCGAGTAATGCGCTGCCTCTAACTTCCACGGTGGATTCACGACCAGCCAGAACGCTCCCGCGCTGAAGGTCGTATAGAGCAGCACGATCCAGCGGTCGTAGCGCGCCAGAATATTGTGGCCCGCGATGTTGTAGAACGAGAACGAAACGGCCGCCAGCATCGCCGCAGCGACGCCGACGGGATTCAGCCGAAATCCGCCCGCACCCACTACCCCAATCGCAAGCGCACTCCCCACAACCGCCAGAGCCACTGCCGACACGCGTTGCAGGGTCACCTTCTGGCGTCCTCGGGCGACCATGTAGAGCAACACCAGCACCGGAGCGGTGTATTGCAGAATGATCGCTGTGGCCACATTCGTTTTCTGGATGGAGAGATAGTAAAGGTAGTTCGAAGCCGCCACCCCCAGCACACCCAGCAGAACAATCCTCCCGAAATCCGCAGGCGGCAGCCTCAGGGTTCTCCAGCCCCGCCGCATCACCAGGATCGGAAGTAAGACGAGAAAAGAAAATGTAGTCCGGCTCTGCGACAGGATCAGCGGGTCAATCTGCAACGCCTGCCCGGCCGGCAGCAAGCGACCCGTAAAGGCGGCTCGCCCCAGGCTGGCGGCGATCCCCCATAGAAAGGTCGCGGCAGCGATGTACCCATATCCACGAACCGAATGCGGCTTATTCGCCAAGGATTTCGTCGAGCCGCTCAGGATTGAACCCAATCATCACTTCGTCCCCGATGACCAGGGTAGGAGTGGAATGGCTGCTGTACTTCTCGGTTAACTCCCGCAGCGCCTCCGGATCCAAGCTGATATCTCGCTCCTCAAAGACCACGCCTTTCTGCTCGAGGAACAGTTTCACGACGTGACAGGGCGGACAGTCGGGTTGAGTAAAGACCACGACCTTCGGTTTCATCATGCCGGAAGCGCTTTCCTCATGGCCGAGGATGACATGCAGAGCAGAACCGTCGCTCTAACTTTCAGCGTACCGAATCTCGGCGGTAATCCTAGCGGTCTCCTCGAGCATCGCCGAAACCGAGCAATACTTCTCCTGCGAGAGCCGCACCGCATCTTCCACCGCTTTGTGTGATACCTTGCCGCCAACCTTGTAAATCAACTTAATCTCGGTATAGACGGTCGGAGGATTGGCCGCTCGCTCCGCCTGCGCTCGAACCTCAAGGCTGGTAAACGGTTCCCGTTTCTTGCTCAGGATGTTCGCCACGTCGTACCCCGTGCACCCGCACAAACCGATGAGTATCAATTCCATCGGGCTGTTGCCGGTCTTCTTGTCCCCGTCCACCACGATCCCGTGGGCGCTGCTGGATTCACCCACGAAGCGATGGTGGTCGGTCCAGGTGGCTGTTGCTTCCGTCATCGTTCCCCTCCCGCTCCCTCTACCGCCGATTGTCCGTACTCGGTTCTGGATGGATCAGCACACGGAACAACTCCGGCGCATCCTGCTTGAAGCGGATCTCCAGATCGGTCTGGATATCGTGCACGCGCGACAGTGGCAGTTCGTCCGACAGCGTGCAGTGACACGAAACGTAAAGTCGTCCCCGCACCCGCTTGATCTGGACTTCGTGCATGTCGAGCACTTCCGGAAACTCCGCGGCGATGGCCTTCAGGCGACGCTCCAGCGCGGCGTCGCGCATGACTTCATCTCCCTCTTCAATCGTTGAGGGCTCGCTCTCAATGTGGGTCAAGATCGAGGAGATTTCCGGAACCTCCTCTCGCATCTCCGCCTCCAGAGCCGTGACCCGGTCGTGCGCCTCTTTCAGCGAGAGTCGTTCGTCCATTTCCAAGTGCTGTTCCACGTGCAGTCGTCCCCTCAAGTCCTGCACACTGACGTCATGCACATTCAGGTTATGCCGCGTGGCCACTGCCCGAATCTGGTCGAAAATGTTCTCCGTGCGACCCGCGCGCGGGACCGAGTGCACCGTCACATCCGCGTCTGGCAATACGTGATGAACGGCCTCTGCGACCGCGTCCGCCACGTGCTCGGAGTGCTGAAAAGTCACCGTCCGCGCCAGGCCGATGGAGAGATCCGCAAAGTAGCGATTGCCGGCCCGGCGAATGCGCGCCCGGTCCACTTCGAGCACCCCGTCGACCTTTCCTACCGCATCGATAATCTGGTTCCGGACGCCCGCCGGAGCCGCATCCAGCAAGGCATCGACGGTCTTGCGCGCCAGCCGCCAACTCACATGCACCACAATCCCGGCCACCACCAGCGCTGCGACCGGATCGGAATCGCGCAACCATCCCACCTGAAAGCGTCGGCCCGCCAAAACCAGCAACAGGCCTAAAATCACCACGCCGCTTGACCAGACGTCCGTGGAAAAGTGCAGCGCATCAGCCTCCAATGCCTGGCTGTCGTACTTGGTGGCTATTTTCCCCAGTGCCCGCGACCTCCACACATCCACGCCCATCGACAAAACCATCACCGCGAATGCCGCCACCGTCGGTTCAATCTCGATACTTTCAAAGAACAGCCGTTTGATCGCCTCGGAGATGATCCACACGCAGGTCAGCAACAGCAGCCCGGTTTCGATGAACGCGGAAAAGTTCTCGACCTTGCCGTGCCCGTATTGATGGTCCGCATCCGCCGGCTTGTCCGAAACCCGCACTGAAAGAAATGTAATGAGGGCCGCGATCAGGTCAAGACCCGAGTGCGCCGCCTCCGACAGAATGCCCAGGCTGCCCGTGGTGACACCGACCACAATCTTCAACGCCGTAATCGCGAACGCGGCCAGTACGGAATGGCCGGCAACCAAGCGTTTTTCTGCCCGCATGGTGGCGGGTGAATAGAGCATCGGCGATTCCGGCATAGTCGTGATTATCTCCGCTCGCCTCTTTTCGCGCCAATCGATTTCGGTGGACTTTCGAGGTTCACTCCGCCCGATTCGACACGCACCGTGTGCTACGATTTCGAGGATACCCCTCACGGTCCTGGAGGATTCTCGCAATGCGCAAACTCTGGCTGCTCGCACTGCTGCTGGCAACCTTGGCTTCGGCCGCTTTGGCAATGGCACAAGCAGCCCCATCTTCCTCCCCGGCACCCGCGCCGCAGAAACCTCAGCGCCCCCCAACCGAAATGGGGGGCGAGGGCGAGGAGGGTCGTGGCGCCTCTGCACCGGCTGCAAGTAACCTGCCGCCCACCACCCCCGTGATCACGATCCGAGGTGTCTGTGAACCTCCCAAAGGAGCCTCCGCCGCAGCGCAGTCAGAGTGCAAGACCGTCATCACCCGCGCTGAATTCGAGAATCTTGCCAACGCTCTGCAGCCCAACATGGCGCTCCAGGTTCGCAAACAGCTGGCCAGTCAATATCCCCAGATTCTGTACATGTCGCAAGAAGCACGGAAGCGTGGCCTGGAAAAAGATCCGCACTATCTGGAAATGCTCAAGTTCACCAAGATGGAGCTCCTCAAGCTGGAATTCGAGCGCTCCCTCGAAGAGGAAGCTGGCAAAGTCCCGGAGTCGGAAATCAAGGATTTCTACGACAAGAACTCCAAGAACTTCGAGCAGATCTCCATCCTGCGTGTTTTCGTACCTAAGGCCAAGCAAATCCTGCCCAAGGAAGGCGCAACCGCCGCCGACACCGACGCCGCCCGAAAGGATTCGGAAGCGGAGATGGCCAAGGTTGCCGATGACCTGCACACCCGGGCCGCCGCCGGGGAGGAGTTTGACAAGCTCCAGAAGGAAGCATACGAAGCGGCCGGGATCAAAGCCACCGCTCCTCCCACCGCCAATGCCAAGATTCGGCGCGGCAACCTGCCCGCCTCCCAAGCGTCCGTGTTCGATCTGCGGGCGGGAGACCTTTCCCCGGTTATCAACGACGCGAGTGGATATTACATTTACAAGGTCGTCTCCCGCACAACTCCGGCACTTGCCGACACGCAAGACGAGATCCGAAGCACCCTTCGCAACCAACGCATGCAGGCCAATCGCCAGAAGATGCAAACCTCCGTATCGTCTGATCTGAACAAGGACTACTTTGGCGCTGACATCCCGCCGCCCCCCCCGGGCATGAAAGGCAGTCCGCGGTCCATGCCGATGAACAAGATGCGGCCCGCGCCCACACCACCTCCAACCCAACCGAAGGAATGACCACGGGAAAACCAACTGTCGTAGTGACCGGTGTCTCGGGAAATCTTGGGCTGCGGCTCTTGCCGCAACTCGCCGACTTCTCCGTCATCGGCATTGATATTGCCCCTCCCAAGACGGACCAGTCTCTGCGCTTTGTCCGCATGGACCTTGGTATGGAAGATTCTTGCCTGGGCCTATACAACCTGTTCAAGGAAACCCGCCCGTTCTCGGTGGTGCATCTGGCCTTTGTCATCGATCCGGTGCGCACCGGAGTGCTCGACGTCGATCGCATGTGGCAAGTCAACGTCGCGGGCACCGCTCGCGTGATGGAGGCGATCACCGAAGCCAATCGGAACGAGGACAGCGGCGTGCGCCAGTTCATTTTCCCCAGCAGCGTCTCCGCCTACGGCCCCGATCTGCCCGGCCCTGTCACGGAAGACTTTGCCTTGCAGGCCCACACACTTCCCTACGCCATCCATAAGAGAGAATCGGACACCGTCGCCCAACAACGCGCGCATTCGCTCCGCGGATGCAGCGCCTACGTCCTGCGGCCGCACATCTTCGCGGGAGCCAGCGTTGAGAATTATCTCCTTGGCGCCTTTCGCGGCACACCGAACGGAAAAGGAAAACGGGCGACCAAGATGCGGAGAGAAGGCAAGCGTCTGCCCTGCATGCTGCCCTACGGACAGAAATACTTGGACAACAAGATCCAGTTCGTCCACGTCGACGACATGGCCCGCCTGATCGCCTGGATCCTGCAGCGTGAACCCGAAGCGCGTCGCCTCACGGTCCTCAACGTGGCTGGCCGCGGAGAGCCACTCACCTTCGCCGGCTGCATCGGGATGGCCCACGCGAAGCTGATGCGAGTGCCGGGGAAGTGGGCCATGCGGATGGTTCTGCAGTTCTTGTGGAAGTGGGGGATCTCGGCGATTCCGCCCGAGGCGGTTCCCTACATGACCGGGCAGTACATCATGAACACCGACCGGCTGAAGAAATTCCTGGGCGACGACTATGAGAAAGTGATCCGCTACTCCGTCGCCGACGCCTTCGCGGACACGTTCAAGACTCCGTCGCCGGTGGGCGCTTCACAGCGTCTCGCGGCGCACTGACGGATTTCAGCGTCCACTCCTTCCGAATCAGTTTTCCCGCAATACAACCCAGCCGTTCCAAACGTGTAGGGCGTCCAGGATGCATTGCCGAAACCAGCGCTGTGCATTCTGACGATCATTTCGGCGGGCGCGGGAAAACGCTCGACCGAAGCGGGCAAGTAGGCATACGGTCCCTGCACTCCTGAAATCGCCGTCCCTACGGCAGGTAACACTCGCCGGAAGTACACGCCATAAATCCTGCCGAGCACACCATTGGGCTCGCTGCACTCCAGGATCCCGCATTCCCCGCCCGGCCGGAGTACGCGAGCGATCTCGCGCAGGCCGGCATCGTAGTCGGCCAGATTACGAAAGCCAAAGGCGGAAGTTACCAGGTCGAACGACGCGTCAGGAAATGGCAGATTGAGCGCGTCGGCCTCGACCCATCGCAAAGTCGTTCCTTTGGACTTCAAGGCCGCCCGCTGCAGCATCGGGTGCGCGAAATCCGCACCCAGAATTCTCGCCCCCGAGGCCCCCGCCCGGCGCAGCAAGGCAAACGCCATGTCCCCGGTCCCACAGCAGAGGTCCAGGACGCAGGCGTCAGGACGCAACAAAATAGGACCGAAGGTCCGCGCAGCTCGCCACCACCACCACCGGTCAATGTTGAACGACAAAACGTGATTGAGCAGATCGTAGCGGGGCGCGATGGCAGAAAACATCTCCCGCACCGCCCGCGAGACCTGCGCCGGATCAGACGCTCCCTCCAGCGCCGCCCCAATTACCGTCGATTTGTTGTGCTCACTCACCGTTCGTCATTCGCAAATTAACAATTGCCAACTCCGTCCGCATCTCCACCCTGAGCTAGGACCTGGAGAGACGTCGGATTTCGTCCACCGCGGTGAGGACCGCCGTCTCCGGCACGTCACTCACAACTTCAACCTTGCCGATTTCCGTTGGCAACACGAAGTGCACTTTGCCGCTGCGCGTCTTCTTGTCGGATTGTAGACGCCGCACAATGCTTCGGCTGCGTATATCGAGCTTCGGCAAACGTCCCACGCCCAGGGCTGCGGCGCTGATGCGTCCAGCAGAGTCCCCGTCCAGCTTTCCGACCATCGCCGCGACGCGCGTTGCCGCCACCATGCCCCAGGCCACAGCCTCGCCATGCAGCAAGGTCCGATAGCCGGTCTCCGCCTCCAGCGCATGTCCGATGGTGTGCCCGAAGTTCAGCACACGCCGCAAACCATTTTCCTTTTCGTCGACGGAAACCACATGCGCCTTCAAACGCACGGACTCGGCAATCAACCGCTCAACGGTCGCCGGGTCACGCTTCAGGATGCGTTCCCGGTTCTCTTCGAACTCGCGAAACAAACTCGGATTTCCGATTACCCCGCACTTCAACGCCTCGTAGAGTCCCGCCCGGTACTCGCGATCCGGCAAGCTCGACAGCACTTCGGGATCGATCAATACCACGCGTGGCGGATGAAATGTCCCGACAAGATTCTTCCCGGCCTTCAGGTTCACGCCGGTTTTCCCGCCGATCGAGGCATCCACCTGCGCCAGGACCGTGGTGGGTATCTGCACCAGGTCCACGCCACGCATGTACAACGACGCGAGAAGCCCGGCCACATCTCCGGCCACCCCGCCTCCGAAGGCAACGATGACTGCAGTCCGGTCTGCGCCCAGCCGGGTTAGCTTCTCAGCCAGATCTTCTACTGTCGCCAGCCGCTTGAAGCGCTCACCCTCCGGCATCTCCAGCACTTTCGCTTCAAAACGCGCGGCCTCGAGCGATTTGATCAGCTTCTTCGCCCACTTCCGCCGCACCGGCGCCACCGTGACGACGAACATCTTGGTGGAGGCGGGCAACAGATCCCGCAGCACCGCTCCGGCTCTCGCCAGCAACCCATGTTCGATATGTGCGTTATACGGCCGAGGCTCGACCGCAACGTTGACCGTGGTCATTTCCATTCCATCATAGCGTAGACGAAGGTGGTTCCCTGGGCTCAGAATGTGGTGATACCATTTCCCCCAATATGAAAAGCGCGCCTTCCGAAACAGACTTTCTGGTCGTCGGCGCGGGAGTGGCTGGCCTTCGGGCGGCGATCGAGTTAGCCGACGCTGGCCGTGTGGTTGTGCTCACCAAGCGGGAAATCTTCGACTCCGCCACACAGCTGGCGCAGGGTGGCAACCCCTCTGCGATCAGCGATGAAAACCAAGTCAGCCTCGACCCGCAGGGCACCCTAAACGCGGGCGATGGCCTCTGCAACCTGGAGGCGACGAAAGTGCTCGTCGAAGAAGGTCCCGAGCGTATCGAAGAAGTCATCCGCTGGGGCGCCGAGTTCGATCGCACGGGCACGAAACTGGCGTTCCAGAGCGCGGGCGCTCACGGCAGCACTCGCACGCTGCACGCCCACCTCGATTCGGCAGGCCGGGAAATCCTGCGCGCTCTCCATGCCAAGACCAAGACGCTGAAGAGCATCACCGTCCGCGAATTTGAATTCTCAACTGACCTCGAGGTCAAGGATGGCCGCATCCACGGTGTCTCACTGCTTGCCGACAAGGACAGCCATGAAGAGATGACGGCCTCGGCCGTTCTGCTCGCAACCGGCGGCCTGGGTCAGCTTTACCAGAACACCACCAACCCTGGCGCCGCAACCGGCGACGGAGTGGCCATCGCCCATCGCGCCGGCGCGGAAATCAGCGACATGGAATTTATCCAGTTCCATCCCACTGCTCTCTACCTGAAGAAGGCGCCGCGCTTACCCCTCTCCGAAGCGCTCCGCGGCGAAGGCGCCCACCTGCGCAACAGCGAGTTGACCCGTTTCATGCCCAAGTACCACAATTTGGCGGAACTCGCACCGCGCGACGTCGTGGCCCGCGCCATTGTCCACGAGCTCGAAGTCAGCCGCGCCAAGGATCCAGTCGTCTATCTCGACCTTACCCATCTGGATCCCGACCATCTGATGAAGCGCTTTCCCCGTCTCTACTCAACTTGCCTCGAGTACAACATTGACATCACCACGGACCTCATCCCCATTCGACCTGCTGCCCAGTACGCGATGGGAGGTGTTCGCACCGATCTCGACGGCCGCACCCGCATCGCAGGTCTTTATGCAGCCGGCGAGGCCGCCGCTACAGGCGTGCACGGAGCCGACCGCCTCCCCAGCAATTCCCTGCTGGAAGGCCTGGTATTCGGTGCACGTGCGGGGAATGCCATGAGGAATGAGCTCAAGCACCGAGCCTCAGCGCTCAAACCGAAGCAGGCAACAGCGTCGAATGGTCCGAACGACGCGGGAATCGAAGAGCTGATCGGGGAGATTCAGGATCTGATGTGGAAAGATGTGGGCGTTGTCCGTACTGGCGGCGGCCTCCGGCGCGCGATCCACCACTTGGAGACGCTGCAGCCGAGGCTGGCCCACCCGCGCACCCGCCGCGCCTGCGAAGCCAGTAACCTGCTCACTGCGGGTCTGCTGGTCGCGCGTTCCGCTTTGGCGCGCGAAGAAAGTCGCGGCGCCCACTACCGCACCGACTACCCGACCCGCAACGACGCCAAGTTCCTCAAGCACTCCATCCTGAAAGGTGAGGCGATCCGCTTCGCGTAAGGCCCCTAACGACAACATGGTCGAGACCACCAACGGCCGGACTCAGCCTTTGTCGTCCTTTGTTGTCCCTCGTGGTTCACGCTTTTTGCTTGTTCGGAAACGCCACCGAGGCAACGACCGATATCACCAGCAGCCCCAACACAACCGCCAATGCCACGTGCGTCGGTACCGTGTAGTAGTGCGACGCGAGCATCTTCCCCCCAATGAAGATCAGTACCAGGGACAGTCCGTAGTGCAGGTACTCGAAAAGATCCATCATTCCCGCCACTGCAAAATACATCGAGCGCAGTCCCATGATCGCGAACACATTCGAGGTGTACACAATGAAGGCATTCAACGTAATCGCCAACACTGCTGGAATCGAATCGACCGCAAACAGAACGTCCGTGGTCTCTACCACCAGCAAGACAACCACCAATGGCGTGGCGTACAACCCGGGCCTCCGCACCCAGAATTTGTCGCCGACGTAGTCATCCGTCACCGGCACCCACCGCCGGAACAAGCGCAGCACCGGATTTCGCTCCGGATGGATTTCCTCATCGCCCTGCCGCATCAGCTTGATCCCGCTGTACACCAGCAGTGCGCCAAAGATGTAGATGATCCAGTGAAAGCGCCGGATCAGTCCCACCCCGGCCAGAATGAAGATCCCGCGTGTAATCAGGGCGCCCAGGATGCCCCAGAACAGCACCCGGTGCTGCAATGGGTCGGGAACCCGGAAGAAGCGAAAAATGATCAGGAAAACGAAAAGATTGTCGACGCTGAGGGAAAGCTCGATCAGGTAGCCGGTGGCAAACTCAAGGCTAGCCGCGCGCCCGTGCCAGAAATAAACCAGCACCGCGAAGCCCGCCGCCAGAGTGATCCACATCGTGCTCCAGCCCAAAGCTTCGCGAAAACCGGTGCTGTGCGCCTGGCGATTGAACACGCCGAGGTCGAGCGCCAGCATCGCAATCACGAACAGGTTGAAGAGAATCCAGAAAAGAAGCAAAAAAGATCCTCGGGCATGAAGATGATTTTCAATTTTCAAACGCCGATCGCAAAGTTTCACCAGCCGCCTTGTCCGTTCCACCGGCCGTTGGAAATCGACCACTGCAAATTACTTCGCTCGTCCCCGCTTCCCGCTCTCCCACTCCGCCCAGATTCCCATGGCCTTCAGTTGCTCGTCGGCATGAGTGTCACGAAGAGTTTTCTCGATCTGCGCGCGGGTGAGCCGCTCCCCGATTCGGTCCTTCGCATTCGCGATGCCGAACGCCACCACCGTCATCTCAGCCACATGCTTCTTAAGCCGTGGAATGTCCACTTTGTCGAACGTGTCGGAAACCGCATGATAGTTGACCAGATAATTTCCTTCCTCCTGGTTTGCCACAAGCGTCGGAACGCCTTCCAGCAGAAAGTCAAAGTTGTCCGTGCCCCACTCGATGTCGTCGGTCGTCAACACATTGGCACTGAATTGTTTCAAAGGAGCAACGAGCGAGCCCACCGCGTCAGCAATATCCTTGCGTCCACCCAGCGTGAATCCGGTCACATGGCCGATTCCGGCGTCGATGACCGCCACTCCCACCGTGTGGTCGAGTTCATTCCGGTGTGCCGTCGCGTAAGCCCGCGACCCCATCATCCCCTCCTCTTCCCCCGAAAACAGGATGAAGCGAATGGTCCGTCGCGGCTTCAATCCCGAGGCTTTGATGGTCCGCAGAGCGTCCACCACCAGCGCCGAGTTGCATCCGTTGTCCAGCGCGCCCGTGCCTAGTTCCCATGAATCCAGGTGCGCGCCCAGGATCACAAACTCCTCCGGCTGCTCGCTGCCCTTGATCTCAGCCACCACATTCGACGCGGCCACTGGACCGCCGATCTCGTTCGGAATCGACAGATCCGCCCACACCGGATGGCCGGAAGTCAGGAGCCGTCCGATCCGCTCTCCGTCTTCGCGCGCCACCAGCACCATCGGAATCCGGTCGATCTCGCCCCCCATTGCGTTGGTGTGGCGATAGAGAACATCGTGCTCGCGGGTAGCGATAAATGCGATTGCCCTCACCTTCCCCTTCACTGCCGCATCGATCACCGGCGGCGCTTTCATATACTCGTTGAAGAGGTCGGCCCAGGTCTTCAGCACGTCGGAATGCACGAGGATCATCTTCCCGGAAATATCTCCTGCCCTCTTGAAATCCGCTTCTGTCCCACCACCCAGGTCGACGACCGGAACATGACTCGCGGTCAGTGCGGGCGCCCAGGCAATCGACACCGCCCGCACCTTGAACGCCACCGGAGGAAGCGTCGAAAGCTGCGGATCGCTGGCCGTTCCAATCGAAGACACGCTCACCACTGTGGCGCCTTCGGCCCACGACACCGGCAGCTTGAAACTTTCCGCGTGAACGCTATCCGCCCCCGCTTCCTTGAACGCTGCTACTCCCCAGGCTACCGCCCGACCCATCGCCGGCGTCCCCGGCACACGTCCGCCAATCTCGTCGGTCAAACGCCGCAGATTCTGCTCGATGGGTGAGGGCTTCAGAGCTTCTTCGATGAGGCGATCCGCATCCGGATTCGACTGCGCTCGCGACAACGACGGCACTACCAGCAGGCAAGCCAGGGCGTATGCCGACAGCTTCCGGGAGTTGTTCATGGGTCGCATTAGAAATCAATTTGAGGAGGATTGGCAATTTTCTGATGGTCGATTTTGCGTGGCAGGCGCACAACACCCAATGGAATTGGTGCACAAATCGAATTGCCAATCGGAAAGTCGCGATTATCTCGCGTCTAGCATCCAAACCGTTTGCAGGATCACGTCTCCCACAATCTGCATGCTCTTCGGACTCAACTTGTCCAATGTGTCCTGGGGCGAGTGATGGAAGACGTTGCCGTAGCCGTAGTCGAGATCGATCAGATCCGCCGTAGGCACGCCCAACTTTGTGAACGGAAGATGGTCATCCTCGACACTGAGCGTTCGCGCGTAAAAGTGCGACTGGTAGCCCAGCCGGCTCGCCGCCTGAAAGATCAAATCTTCCAGCCATGGCGTGGAATTCGCTTCCCGCTCAATATTCAGATCAGCGTCGCCGATCATGTCGGCCAGCAGGAACGCCTTGATCTTTTTGTTCGTTCCGTCGTTTTGCCATTTCTCCGCGAGATGCCGTGTGCCGTAAACGCTGTCCGTAGCGCTCCATTCCTTTACGGCTTCTTCGCCATCCGTCCAAAGCAGCCACACGCTATATCCATCGCGCTTCTTCCCATGCATTAGGTTGGCAAATTCCAGGAGGATCGCCGTGGACGACCCGCCGTCATTCGCGCCCACGAATCCAGTCTTGCGCAACGGATAGTTCGTATCGTAGTGCCCGGCAATCACGATGATGCCATCCTTCGTCCCGGGATATTTGGCGACGATATTGCGTACTGGAAACTTGCCCTCCAGGGTGTCGGCCATGAAGCTGTCGTCTCCGACTTCGTCGCCCTTGAGGTGTCCGAGGATGTAGTCTTCCAACTTCTTGTGGTTTGGACTCCCAATCGGTCTTGCCCCGAAGGCCACCACTTCCTTCGCGTATTGCATGGCGCGCTCTGCATGGATGGTCGGCGCGGCCCCGGCTTCTGCCGCCTGAGCTGGTGGCGGAGCAGACGCGGTGGAACCCGGCGCACTGGTGTGCGGTGCAGACGCCGTCGGGGCTTCCCCTCCCCTCTGTGACGAACAAGCCGCCCACGTGACCGACAGAGTTGTAAGCCCGAGAACTCCGATCAACCACCAGGGACACGCAAGCGTACGCAGCCATTTCGGGCGTTCCTGCCCTTTCCCAATCCTGCCTTGCGTAAGGTCGGACGGTGCACTTGGTGCTTTAAAGATTTTCATGAGACAAATACCGCTCTCCCCTTTGTGACTCCTCAGGGCTTCTTCTTTTCCGACCGTGCCCGGCGCTGTTTGGGATGTACGAGCCATGCGATCGCAATACTGAGCACATACAGCGCCACCATCGGAGCTGCGAAAATGCACATGTTGAGGATGTCGGTGGTGGGCGTAAGGATGGCTGCAATGATAAAGATCACGAGGATGGAATAGCGCAGATTGCGCCACATCCACCCGGCGCTCACAATCCCCATAAGGGAAAGGAAGAACACCAGAATCGGCAACTCAAAAATCACGCCCATCCCGATGATGATGGTCAGAAACAGGTCCGTGTATTCCCCGATGGTGATCATGGGCTGGAACTGCTTGCCATATCCGATCAGAAACTCGAGCGCCTGCGGATACACCAGCTTGTAGCCGAAGTACCCGCCCGCGACGAACAACGTCACCGTCGAGAACATGAACGGCGTGACGTAGCGCTTTTCGTGGCGGTAAAGCCCGGGCGCAATGAACGCCCATACCTGGTAGAGGACGAACGGCGAGGTCAGGAAGAGCCCGGCCAGAAACGCCACCTTCAGGTACATGTTGAACGGCTCGGTCGGGTTCAGGTAGACGAGTTTCTCCGACAGGCCGTTGCGCTGAAGGGCCTCCATGATCGGCCGCTGCATGACCCCGTAGATCTTCTCCGCATAGCTCCAGCACGCGAAGAATCCAATCACCACCGCGATCAGCGAATAGATAATCCGCTTCCGCAGTTCCTCAAGATGCTCGAGGAAGCCCATAGCGGGCATGCGGTCGTTGTCATCTCCCTGAGGGGGTACTTCGGCGGCCATTTCAGGCATCGGGACCCTTGGCGATGGAATCGGTTCCCGGGGTCAACTGCGCGGGCGCGTGCTCAACGGCGGGCGCGTGCTCAACGGCAGGCGCATCGAGCATCGTCCCACTAGCCAGGGCGCCTTGTGGCGGCTCCGAAGGAGGAAGAATCTGGGGCGTTGTCTCGCGCTCCAGATTGGCGATCTCAGTCTCGATCTGCGCCTTGAATTCATTCGAAGCGCGCTTGAATTCGTTCAGAGCCTTCCCAATCTGACGCCCGATCTCGGGCAACTTCTTCGGCCCAAATAGGATGAGAGCTCCGATAAAAATGAATACCATCTCTGGAAAGCCGAGATTCATACAGCCATCATACTGCGGGAGTTAGATTGGCAGCAACGCGCCCCGCGCTCTCCTCGTCTTCCTCCCGGCCCATTACCCCGGTACCTGTCCCGATTCCGCGGAAGCCGCACTAACGTCCTCTTTCCGGTTGCACGGCAATCGGAAAGAATGAATGAGCCATGCCCCCCTCGCCTTCTCCCTGGAAATCGCTCTGCTACGCCGGCGTTTCTGCTTTCACCCTGCTGCTCGTAGCCTGTAGCGCGGGAACTGCCACGAACTCCGGCGGTGGAGGTTCAGGCGCCGGCGGTTCCGGCTCGGGCGGATCGGGTGGATCCGGAGGCGGCACCGGCGGCTCTGCCACCTCCTGTCAGCAGATGGCGCTGGGCCAAAACGCCAGCCTCGGCGGGTTCCTGCCTTTCTCGAGTGCCAGCCTGTGGAATGCCGACATCTCAACGGCGGCCGTCGACTCGAATTCCGATTCCGTCATCAGCAGCTTTATCGGGACCGGCACCCACGTGCATCCGGATTTCGGAGCCGACCCGAACTACGGCATTCCGTTTGTCATCGTGGACGGGAATCAAAACCTGGTGGGAGTCAACCTCGGCGCCTATGGCGGCGAAAGCGATCCCGGCCCGATGCCCATTCCCGCAAACGCGCTGGTGGAAGGGGGATCGTCGAGCACGGGCGACCGTCACGTTCTGGTCTTGAATAACAGCAACTGCTTTCTCTACGAGTTGTACAACGCGTCTCCGAACAGTGACGGCAGCTGGAACGCCGATTCCACAGCCGTGTGGGACCTGCTCGGCAACGAACAGCGGCCCTACACCTGGACTTCGGCCGACGCCGCCGGCCTGCCGATTTTTCCGGGCCTGGTTCGCTACGACGAAGCCGCAGGGGGAAAAATCCAGCATGCCTTCCGTTTCACGGTGCCGCACTCACGTGCCGCGTTCACGCCTCCGGCTTCCCACTACGCGGGGAACATCAGCGCTGCCACCGCACCACCGATGGGAATGCGCTTGCGCCTGAAAGCCAGCTATGACATTTCCGGATTTTCCGCAAACATGCAATCCGTACTCACCGCCATGAAGAAATATGGCTTGATCCTGGCCGACAACGGCAGCGCTCTCTACGTCACTGGCGTTTCCGACCGCCGTTGGGGCAGTGATCTGGATACGCTCAAGAACGTGCCAGCCACCGCTTTCGAAGTAGTCCAGATGAATCCCGTCTACAACGCTTCGAACATCCCTTCGGGAGCCGCCCCGACGATCACCAGCTTCACTGCTACGCCCGCCAAAACTGCGGCGGGAGGCAGCGTGACCCTGGCCTGGGCGGTCACGAACGCTTCGTACGTGATTGTGTCCCCAGGGGTCGGTGCAGTGCGAGGAAGTGGCGTGACCGTGAAACCGTCGGCCACCACCACCTACACACTCTACGCGACCAACCAGTACGATCGCACCTCGGCCTCCGTCGTCGTCACAGTACCCTAAACTCTCAGCTCACCGATCTTCGGAGAATGCCGTCGGGACGGCATTCCGGCGCATCCAAAAAGCCGCACTTCTGCTTTGCCCCTTCATTCTGAATGTGTTCCGAGCCTGCCTTTACCAATCGGATAAGCAACTTCGTTCCAGACTCTCCTCCCGGTGCAAATGTAAATTCGCGTTGACGGGAACAGAAAGAAGTTGGACGGTGGCAGAATTTCCATACAATATTCCCAAGCACGACCGGTTCCGCGCCGCTTCAACGATTTTGTCCGGCGCAACTCTCCACTGGCCAAGGGCCGTTTGCCGGACTAGGAATTGAGCCCTGCAGTGCGCGCGTGGGACGTCCGCAATGTCGAAACTTCAGCTTCTTGGAATTGGCGTACTGGCGAGCGGAGCGGCCTTGGGCTTTGCCACGGGCAGCCCCGTCGGGCTCGCATTCACAAGCGTATGCCTGATTGTGGGGCTGGTGATGGTGGTGGCTTCCGAGGCTAGGGGGACCAGACCGAAGCGGGAAAATTCTCAGCCGCCCGATTCCCACGGGCTTCAAACTCAGGTCTTGGTTGCCGTAAAGGAGATCCATGCCCGCCCGCAACGTGGCGGGAAATTCCAGGAGATTGGCGACCCGAACCAACCAGATTTGGAGTTCGACGTCTTCCTCAAATGTTGGCTGGTGAACGAAACCGACGTCCCCTTGGGCATTCAGTCCCTCCAGCTTGAGTTGAAATCATCCGATGGTTCCACTCGCGTCGCCGAGCGGATCAGTGGCGACTTGGAGAACTGGCGCCTGGGCAAACTGCAGGAAGAATGGGAGGTGTGGGACGTGCACCTGCGAGCGGCCCTGGAAAGCGTCTCGGAGCTGGACACTGCTCAGCCGTTGCAATGTGGCCTGGCTCGCGAAGGCTGGTTGCATTTTCGGTTACGGAACGTGACCCCCTCGGAGTTTAAGTCCGGCCCGATGCAGATCTCGGTGAAAGACTCCCTCTCCCATACCCACGTGGGAACCGCGAGCGGTGCGCGTCATCTACCAGGAAGGATCTGGCCGGTTCTCCCAAAGGCTGCGCCTGCCGCAAGCAGCTCCCCAGAAGTAGCCACCGGGTAAGGATTCTTGCCTCCTGTCACAGACCTTCGACCGGCCGTTCAGAGAAACTCCTGTCACGGTCGCCAGTGTGGTCTGCGGCAAGGCCTGCCCTGATTCTTTGACAATCTAACTCCCGGGTTGACAGTATTTTCCGTGTAAGTCCTGATATCGCCAGAGATTTTGGCGGTCTGGGCTGTCTAAGTCGCTGATCCCAATAGACCGAGCGGGTACCCCCGCGATCAGATGCCGTTGCCACTCTGGGAAAAGCGCCAGCGGCGTGCCGAGTCTCCAGGCGGACCGACCTGTCCGCTCCACTCCAGCCGGAGGTCACGCCAGCTGTGGATTACCTGCATCGCCACCCCGGGATTCATCATCTCAACAGTTGCAGGGCCGGATACCCGCTTTGGTAACCTCCCGAGCCAGAATCCGTCTCATAACGACGCAGTTTCGCGTGCTATACTGCCCAAATTGTGCGGTATTCGGGGCCCCGTCGTGCCCCAAATTTAAGGAAACTGAAGATGGCAGGTAGTTCTCGTCGTTCACTCTTCCTCGTCGTTGTAATTCTAGTAACTTGCGGCTGCTTGGGCATGCTCTTCGCACAGAAGAGTGCCTACACCCCGCCCAGCAGTGACGCCGATGTCAAGGACAGCCTGAAGCAGTTCACCCAGGTTTACCAGGTGGTCGAGGACAACTACGCCGAGCCGGTCAACGCGGACAAGGCCATCTACAACGGGGCGATTCCGGGCATGCTGCACGCGCTCGACCCGCACTCCAACTTCTTCGATCCCAAGTCGTACTCGCTGCTGCGCGAAGAACAGCGCGGCAAGTACTACGGCGTCGGCATGACGGTTGGCCCGCGCAACAACAAGGTCATTGTTATTTTTCCCTTTGTCGGGACGCCCGCCTACAAGGCTGGCATTCATCCTGGGGACGTCATCATCGCGGTCGACGGCAAGGCCACCGACAACATGAGCACCTCCGACGTTGCGGACCTGCTGAAGGGACCCAAGGGCACGACGGTGCACATCACAATCCTGCGCGAGGGCGTCGACAAGCCAATGGAATTCAGCCTGGTGCGCGACGAGATTCCGCGCAACAGCGTGGACCTCGCCTTCCTGATCAAACCCGGCGTTGGCTATGTCCATATCACCGGCTTCCAGGAAACCACCGAGCGTGAAGTCTCCGACGCGCTCGACAAATTCGGCGATGTCAAGGGCCTGGTCCTCGATCTCCGGCAGAACCCTGGTGGATTGCTTAGCGAAGGCGTGGGCGTAGCCGACAAGTTCCTGAAGAAGGGTCAGCTGATCGTTTCGCACCACGGGCGCTCTTCACCCGAGAAGCGTTACACGGCGACGCACGGAAACGGCGGACGCGAATATCCAATGGTTGTGTTGGTGAATAAGGGCACCGCCTCGGCCGCGGAAATCGTGGCCGGCGCGATCCAGGATCACGACCGGGGCTTGATCGTGGGTGAAACCACATTCGGCAAAGGCCTGGTGCAGACCGTTTATCCGCTGGCCGAAAACACTGGCTTGGCGCTGACGACGGCTCGGTACTACACGCCCAGCGGCCGCCTGATCCAGCGCGATTATTCGAACGTGTCGCTGTACGACTACTACTACAACCGCGATAGCGACGCGAACAACGCCAACCACGAAGTGAAGCTCACCGATGGCGGGCGCACCGTTTACGGCGGCGGCGGAATCACCCCCGATGTGAATGTGCCCCCGGTCAAAAGCAACCACTTCCAAGACACCCTGCTGCAGCACTACGCCTTCTTTAACTTCGCCAAGCGCTATGTGGTGAAGAACAACGTCGCCAAGACTTTCGCGGCCGACGAAATCATCATGCAGGAATTCCGCAAATTCCTGGACGAAGAGAAAATCCCCTACACCGAGGCTGACCTGGTTGAAAACAACGACTGGGTTCGCTACAGTATCAAGAGCGAAGTCTTCGTTGACCAGTTCGGCCAGGATGAAGGGTTGAAAGTTCGTGCCGAGAACGATCCGCAGATCATCAAGGCCCTGGAACTGCTGCCCCAGGCCCGGGCGCTCGAAGATCACGCCAAGCAGGTCATCGCCGAGCACAACGCGGCGCACACCTTGAACCAGTGAGGGTCCGACCTTTCAATTGCCAATTGCCCAATTGAATTTCGTTAAGCCCAACAGGGCCCGGTTTCTTCCGGGCCTTTTGTTTCTTCTATTTATGAGCATAAAACCTGGGATATGCGAACATTTTGAATATCCCTTCGGCGCAGGCAGTAATTGGCCTTTCCCTCCGTTGACTTGCCCACCTAAACGTGTGAAAATCCGCGCATTAGCAGGCCCTTTGGGCCAGACGCCGCTGGCCAGTTTTCGCCGCCTCTAGTGACAGTCCGAGATTGTTAGTCATGAGCCCTCCGTTGAAAGGTCGCCACTACACCATGCCCGCAGGCCTGCGGGCATGATGAAAGGGAGCGTCTGGCTGATCGCGGTATTGCTGGCCGTGTGGGCAGGCGGGATGGACTGGCGGTATCGCCGCATCCCCAACTGGCTGACGGTGCCAGGCTTGGTGGTGGGCGTGGTGGTCAACACTGTGCTGCGCGGTTGGCCCGGAGCGGAGGCCTCCCTGTTGGGCGCGGGAGTGGGTTTGCTGGTCCTGCTTCCGTTTGTACTGGTGAGAGCTCTGGGTGCGGGAGACTGGAAGTTGGCCGGCGCCCTGGGAGCGTTTCTAGGCCCGGCGCTGCTGGTCACGGTGCTGGTCGGTTCGATGTTCGTCGCTGGAGTGATGGCGCTGGCGTTGGTGGTGTACAAAGGCCGCGTACGGCAGACGCTGCAGAACATCGGGCAGATGTTGGGAGCGTTCCTGACATTGCACTTGCCCGGACCCGAGGTGTCGCTCGACAATCCGGAATCAGTGAAGGTTCCGTTTGGCGTGGCGGTGGCAGTGACCGTGGTGCTGTACGGAGTGGGGCGAGCGCTGGGTGCGGTTTGAGGGGGAGATGCAGACACTGAGAAGGATCCTTTTCGGGACGCAAGGCGCCGAGATCGCCGAGATCGCGGTCGTACTTCCGGTCCTGTTCCTGGTTCTGCTGGGAGTTTTCTACTTTGGGCGTGCATACAACATCTACGGGACGATCAATCAAGCTGCGCTGCAGGGTGCACGGGCGGCGGTCGCACCCAGCTGCGCCACCTGCGGCAATGTATCTCTGACGGCCAGCCAGATTGCAACCAACTATGTGGCGCCGACATTGCAGGCCTCAAAGCTCAACCCCGCGCAGGTGCAACCGCTGGTGCGGACGGCCTGCCAGTGTGGATCGGTCGGCTGTGGTGCGACAGTGGCTTGCGATCCCGCGGGAGTTGGGGCGACACCTTCGATCTGCGTCCAGCAGAACGTGGTCCTCAATACCACCTCGGGTGCGCACCAGGAGTGCGGAACATCGGTGGCGTTCCAGTATCCCTACAACTTCAATCTACCCTTTCAGACTTTTACTCTCCAGATGAAGGCGGCCGCGCAGATGCGGACTGAGGAGCAGCAGCAGTGAGCACCGGCCTTGGCAGTCAGTCGTCGATGGTGTGCCGCTTGCGCCTGCTGCCATGGGACTCGACCGGGTCGCAGATCGTAGAGTTTGCAGTCGCTCTTCCGCTGCTGCTGGTGATGGTGGTAGGGATCATCGATTTCGGCAACGCATTCAACCTGAAGCAAAAGCTCTCCAACGTGACGCGGGATGCGGCCCGGCTGGGCGCGAGCCAATCGACCAGCGATCTCTCCAAGGCGCCGCCCCCTTCGGTACTTGCCGTGCGCGATGTGGTCGTGAATTACATGCAGAACGCCAAGGTGAACGATTGCGGTCTGGGCAGCGCGGCAGCCACTCCCGCGGGCGCCGGTACACCGTGGAAATGGACTTTCACCAGTGCTTGCCCCCAGGGTGGAAATCTTGTCCTCACCGTCAATCGGGGCAACGTGTTCACCAGCACGGTAACGTCCGGTGGATTCCCTGTGAAAATCATTTCTACCGAAGTTACGATCAGCTATCCGTACACCTGGCAGTTCAACAATGTCATCAAGTTAGTGGTGCCGAGCGCAAGCTATCCGGGCACCAGTCCGATCAATACGGACGCGGTCGTAGCCAATGAGAGCTGAGGGCAGCAGCATGGTCAGAAATCGACGGAGAAAACAGAGTCGGAATGGTGAGCGCGGCGTAACGCTGATCCTCGTCGTGATCGCCATGATGAGCATGCTCGCCATGCTGGCCCTGGCCATCGACGTGATTACTCTTTACGTGGCGCATAGCGAAGCGCAGAGCGCCGCCGACGCGGCAGCGCTCGCGGCCGCCAAGATGCTGGTGGACTCGGGCGTGACGGGCGATCCCAGCAACGGTGCTCTGCAAACCACAGCTCAGACGTTGGCTATCATGGCAGCCCGGGATGTGGCCGCGAAGGCCACGATCGGGGGACGACCGGTTCAAACGGCCGACGTGATAGTCACGTTTCCCAATGGTGGCGCCGCAAGCTTCGGCATCGATCCGACCGTGAATGTGACCGTACAGAATGCGAACTTGCCTACGTTTTTCTCGCGCATCTGGAGCCGAAGTCCTCTTACGGTGCGCGCCTCCGCAAAGGCAGAGGCCTTCAATCCATCGAACTCGTCGAGCGTAAGTGGGGGCCCGGGAATACCTCTGGTCGCCCGTTGTGTGAAGCCCTTTCTCCTTCCGAATTGTGACCCGGTCAATCCCAACAATCTTGGCTCGAATTGCGGAGCTGGCTATTCGACGTTTTTCAGCGCCACGACTGGTGCGATCACTAATCCTGGGCAATTCCCTGCGGGAGTGGTCGGTGAGACATTCAACCTGCGTTCCGATTGCACCGGTTCGGGCCCAGGATGCCCGCTCGGCCCGCCCACCGCAGCTCCAGGTCCCCTTCTCCTCTATTACCCGGCACAACTACCGGTGGCTTCCAGCGGCAGCGCTTGCCCTTCTAGCTGCGGCGGCGGCGGTACGACATTCGAGGGAGATATCGAGTGCTGCAACCCGATGCCCCTGACGTGCGGCGCCACCGCGGGCCCGATTACCAATGCGCTTGCGGCGGACCCGACGGTTTTCCCGGAAGGTGGAGGTGGACCGGCGCAGAGTGGCCTTCAATGCCTGGTTCACCAGAGACCCGGCAACGGTCAGGACATCCTCAATGAGAATGTTCTTCCCGGACCGTTGACCTATCCGCTTCAGATTCAGGTCGGGAACAACCATCCCCTGTCGGGCACTCCATCCCTGGCGACGAACGATTTCATTACCACCAGCGATTCTCTAGTGACGGTGCCGGTCTATGACGGAGTCAGTGCGCCGGCTGGGCCGGTGTCGATCATCGGATTCCTGCAACTTTTCATCGTTCGGGTATGGCCCGGTGGCGGTGGGCCTAAGGCAGGCGAGTTTACGGTGACCGTCGTGAACGTGTCCGGTTGCGGCAGCAGCGCCACCGGGACACCCGTGTACGGCGCGGGCGTTTCCGCCATTCCAGTACGTCTTATCCAGTGACATTGAGCCCTTGTAGCTCTCCGCCGGCAGGGGGATCGCCGGGCTGCGGCTTTGCGTCGGCCTGTCCGGTTTCCCGTGCCCCGCGCAACCGGTGGATCCGCACACATGACTCAGTTGCAGCCCGTGAACACTATCGCGGCTGTCACACTGAGCCCAGGGGTCACGCTTAACGACCCGCTCCCCCTCTGCCGAGTACGCCTCAAACAGCAGTGACGTTTCCAGCGCTCGAAACGAGAGAGATGGACCGGGCGGCACTCGGACTTCGAGGTCGGTGGAGCATTCCAGGTTCCGTTTTCCAGCTTTTTTCTAACCCGCGGTCGATGAGTCGGTTACGGACGATACTCGGGTTTCACGCTGGAAGGATGGACGAAGAGAAAAGTGGTTCTTTCCCGAACAAGAGGCCATCGAGAGGATGAGGGCCCCGTAGAGGAGCAAGTTTGGACGCGAAAGCTGCCGGAAAAAGGGGGAGACAGGCATCGCAGGGACCGCCCGGGAGGATTGACTTTTGTCGAACTGCTGAGCCGCGGATAGCGACGTCAACCTTTGTCCTGTGCGTCAGCCGGTCTAGTTCGGCGCGGGCTGAGGATCCCCAGGCTGCGGTGTGGTGTCGGGAGGAATGGAGTCTCCCTGCGGCTGCGGGTCGTCAGCCGGCGGCACTGTCGAAGGCGGCGGGACCGGCGCGGAGTCAACACTGGGCGCCATAGACTGCATCGCAGCCACCGGCACGGGCTCCGACATCGGGGGCTGACCGTCGGCGGCCATATTGCTTGCACCTTTGGGGCTGAGAATCACCCGCTCCAGCTTGTTGGCATCGGCATCAGAACCGAGGATGATGAAGTTGTAATGCGAACCGTCCAGCAGCTTCGCCATCACGTCCCTGGGCGGCGCAGGGCCTAACGAGACTGCCACTTCTTCCCGTTCCGCCCCAGCCGGTACGGAAATGTCGGCGCCAGTCTGCAGACGGATCTCATTCAACACTTCCGCCAAAGAACCTTTGTTCGACGTAATACTCAGCAGTCCATCCTGAAACGCGATCGTGACCTTCTTCACGGGCCCGGGTCCTGGAGCGCGCGCGGCCGCAATCTGCGGCACGGCTGCCTGCGGCGTCGCCGCGACACCAACCGCCCCACCCAGCTTCACAATCACTGACTTGCCCAGGGGAAACAGCTGATAGGCCTGGGGCGATTTCAAGTCAAGAACAACGCGTGTGACGGGCGGATTCGCACTCAGCAAGCCCACGCGCACGCCCTTGACCTCTCCCTGATTGATGGCCAAGGCGCGGAGCTGCGGCCCCGGCGTGGCCTCGGGGAAATCCAGAACCAGGCGGTCCGGGCTTGTGACCACTTGCACTGCCGGCACAATCCGCTGGCTGGCCTCGATTTCGACCTCGATGGCCCCGCCCGCCTTGAGCAGAGACACATGCCGAACTTGCGCGCCTTGGCCGCCCGCTGCGGGCGCGGAGGAAACCGCTGCCGTTGGCGCCGGACGCGGGCGCTCCGGGGCCGGCGCAGGGAGTGAAACGGGAGCGGGCGTCGGCTGGCGAGCAGGTGCAGGAGCGGGTGCAGACCCGCGGGTTGGAGAAGGCGCTGTTGCGGCGGCGGGGTCCGGCCCGGAGGGGGCCACCGCTGCGGGTGTGGCAGCCGGCGCGGGTTCTGGCTCAGGCGCGTTGGCGGGCGCAGCAGCAGTACTCACCGAACCGCCCAGCTTCACGATCACCGACTTGCTCGACGGCAGTAACCTGAAATTCTGCGGCGACTTCAACTCCAGCACGATCCGCGTAATCGGCGGGTTTGTCGAAAACAAGCCCGCGCGCACACCTTTCAATTCTCCCTGATTCGCAGGCAACGAGCGAAGCTCGGGACCGGGAACGGCATCCGCAAAATCAATGACGAGCCGGTCTGGATCGGTCACGACTTGCGTCATGGGAACCACGCGCTTGCTGGTTTCAATCTCTATCTCGGTGGTTCCGCCCGACGTGAGCACGGCGACGTGCCGGATCTGAGCATTTTGAGCGGCAACGGGTGTCGGAAATAGCGATGCGAGCAGAGTCGCAGCCAGAATGGAGATCCAGGCGATTTGGGGGAGGTGGTGATTCATTACTAAAGACTGCTAATTACACGCGATTGTAGCAGCAGATGCAAGCTGTGAATTACACAATGGTCGTAGAACCAACTGGCCGGTTGGGGGCGGTCTTGGCCGGTTTCGAAAACGGTAAGTCCAGAGGTTCTCCTCGCCCGCGATCGATCGGCTGCTGCGGACATTTATGGCTTGACCGGGGGGCCCGTTTTGGGCTTCAGAATGTCCCCCAACAGGTCCGTCTGGCTTTCCACCCGCTCCAGGTGAGGGGTTTTCTCACCCTCGTAATAGGGGATCGAATACGTCTTGAAAAACTGAGCCGTTTCGACGATCAGCTCGATCGGCTGGTGATCCTGATGGGCGCTCACTAGAGCCTGGTGCAGTACTGCGGGAGACCAGCGCCGACCGTTGACGGCGACCATGGTCATTCCCGGGCCAAGCCCAGCCTGGTAGGCGGGGGAGCCCGGAGTCACATCGACAAGTTGGCCCTCTTCCCCAATCATCATGCCGAGCGAATACGCGAGGTTCGTACTTTTCGACAACTTTTCAATCGCCCCCAGATACGCATTTGGTTTGTCGTTATAGACCAGCCGCCAGCCGCCGCGCTCAATGCCACCCAAGGGTGCGTGGGTGCTGGTAGTCTTCACTCGTTCCTTCAGCAAAGTCGCCCAGCCATAGGGAGCCACATCGTTTAGCGTGCGGACCAGGTCGTCAAACGTATAGGGCACAAGCTTCGGTGAGGCACTCTCGCCCCCATGGAAACGCCGGCAGAAGTCATCCAGCGAGCGCTGGCCGTTGCTCTGCTGGCGAATCGTGCTGTCAACTTCCAGCCAGATCAGTTCGCCCTCAGGATAGTAGTCGAGGCTGCGCCGCCAACTCTCCCAGTGGGAGCCCAGCATGCGCAGAGTCTGGACGGAGACCGCGGTGTCTTCGAGAGGACGCCACGTGCGTCCAGCACGATGATCGAGCATGGCCGCGGTTCCAGCCAGGGCCTCTCGATATTGCTCAGGCGTCCAAAGCCCCGAGCGGGCTGTGAGCACGTCGCCCAAATACTCGGTGAGGCCTTCGTAAACCCACAGGAGGTCGCCAATCATCGGCTCCTGGTAGTTGCGCGTCACCAAGCCAGCGGGCCGGCGATACTTGCCGTTCCAAGAGTGCACGAACTCGTGGGGAAGAAGCGCTGCATCGAGCAAATGCTCGTCGGGATCGAGCAGCGTGCGCTCGCCGGCACTATTGTCGCTGGATTCATGGTGCTCCAAGCCATGATGGCCCACCTGATCGCTCAAGGTATAGAGGAAGTGATACTGGCGGTAATGATGGGCACCAAAAAGCGCATCAGCTTCGGCCACCAGCTTCCGATAGGCGGTCACGTCTTGTGGCGACATCTCGATGTCCGCATCGCTCTCGCCAACCATGTCGATTACATGGGAGGGGATTTCCCCGGCCGGAGCGAGTTCGATCTGGCGATAGTGCGCACCCGCGATCAGGGGCGAGTCTACCAGCGTGGTCAGCGAGACTGGGTTGAATTCCACTTCGTTCGCCGTGGCGCGCGCGGTCGTGAGTGCAGTGCCAAATTTCCAGCCCGCGGGCAGGCGAACGGAGGACACGAACTCCAGAGCGTCGGAAGCCGCTGCTTGCGGGTAGAGCACGACCTGGTTCCAGTTGAGATCCACCAGATTGCTGGAGGCTGCCGATCCGCCGCCACCCGCGCTGTCTGCCGAGATGAGGTCAAAGGCTGCCTGGAGCGCCTTTGCGCCAGGTGGCACGATCACGTGGAAGGCGTACATGTCCACCGGGTCCCGCTGCCAAACCAGTTCCTGGTTGCCTGCCGTGAAATGCAAGCCGGTGACGTTCGCGATGGGTCCGCTGGGTCGGTGGTTGCCGGGAATCCACTTGGGATAGACCAGCGTCATTTCTCCCGGCGAAGCCGGAATGATCAACACGGAGTGGAAGATGTTGCGGGGAGCGTCCGTGAGATCGACGACCAGACGAATTGACGGGACGGTGGCTGAGCTGGCTGCAAAGCAGCAGGCAGAAAACGCAATCAGGATGCCAACAAACACAGATCCACGCACGCGCAAGGCTCCCCCAGAAGAAAGGAGAGCTTAATGGAGAAATGGGATCGCGGCAAGCGGGTTGGGGATGCGGATGCGCTGTCGGAGTCTAAGGGCGGGAGGAAATCTTGCGGCAACGCAGGTAGACACCCGCGATTCCGGTTGAAAGCAGAATCAGGGTTCCTGGCTCAGGCACTTGCGGAGGGGGAGAGTCGCAATTGCCATTCTTCTTTTTGGCTGAATCAGCGCGCGGGTCGCTCACAACTCCGAGTCCGCCCTTCCCCTTCGTCGTGCCCGTACTGCAACCCGGCAGCGGAGGAGGATAGAGCGACAACAACCCGCCGTTGTTGGCGATCAGTCCGTACCCGGAGGTCGGCCCGTAGGAGGGGAAGTTGGGACGAGTCAGAGCCGAATCGTAGTCAACCGGGAACGGAATGACCTTGGCGGTGCCGCCCTCCCGAATGGGCTGCTCTAGCTTCGCGATAGCCGGCTCATTGGGCGAGACCTCCTGACGCGCGGTCTCGGAAACCTGATTCGCGCAACGGGTGCGCACTGTCGTCTTGCCGTCGGTAATCACCTTCTCGCCTCGACGCAGCCGCACTTTCTTGGTCGTCCAGTAAACATGGCCAGCAATGCGGTATGAGACATACATCGTCTTGTCTTCGGTCAGTTCGACCACGCGGGCGCGCCGGAAATCAAACCCGCGGTAATGTGCTGCCAACACAGGGTCGCGCTCAAACGCCTGGGCCAATTCCTTGGGATCGTGAACGCCCCCGGGCACCAGAGAATAGGGGTAGACCGGACGGTCTTTCCTTGAAGGAGCTGCCGACGAATCAGAGTCGGCCACTGCCGACAGCGCCAGGTCCCGGCGCACGTCACCGCTGTTCCATTCCGACACCGGATGGGAGGAAAAGGAAGATACCAGGTATGAACCGAAATCGAAAGGCAAGAGCGCGGCTCCCGCAAGTCCACCGAGGACGAAAACCGCGGCCAGCAGGCCCCGCCGGATCAGGCGGTTGCGGCGATGCCGACGGGTCCGTCGGCGCATCCGGACGTGCACTCCAATAGGGTCGTTCAAACCTGCTCCTACACAGCTAGGGTCGGCCAAGGGAGCACCGCCCTTATGCTTGCAGTTGCCATTCCATTCCCGTCAGGGTAGTCGTGCTGAGAACACAGGTGAATAGCTCTTCCGTGATGAGCACCATCCTACATAGAGTGCAGCTGTTTGCACACGGAAGGCGCAATCGGCAGCAGTTTCCCTTTTCGAATCCGGAGGTTAGCTTGCCCGCCGTCTACGCGGTCCGATAGAATAGATCCTTCTCATGCAAGATTTCAGGATTGGAGCCCGTTCGTGAAAGATAAGCCCCGGATTCTTGTGACGGGCGCGGGTGGCTTTATCGGGCACCATCTCGTCCGGCGACTGAAAGACGACGGTCTCTGGGTGAGGGGAGCCGACATAAAGCTCGCGGACTTCGATACCAGCCCGGCGGATGATTTCGCGCTTCTCGACTTGCGGCTTTGGGAGAACTGCCTCAAGGCGACCAAGGATATTGACCAAGTTTATAACCTGGCGGCGGACATGGGCGGCATCGGGTACATCACCGCCAACCACGCTGACATCTCCCGCAACAACATCCTGATCAACACCCACATGCTGGACGCCAGCCGACTGAATGGGGTACAGCGCTTTCTGTTCTCCTCGTCGGCCTGCGTGTATCCGCAATACAAGCAGAAGGATCCGGACGTCACTCCGTTGAAGGAATCGGATGCCATTCCCGCCGATCCGGAACCTGGCTACGGCTGGGAGAAGCTGTTTGCCGAAGAGCTGTGCCGCTACTACAAGAAAGACTACGGTTTGGAGACGCGCATCGTTCGCTTTCACAACGTCTACGGTCCCTTGGGGACCTACGATGGCGGCAAGGAGAAGGCTCCGGCAGCCATCTCGCGCAAGGTGGCACTCGCGGAGGACGGCGGCGACATCGAAGTCTGGGGCGATGGCGAGCAGACTCGGTCTTTCATGTACGTGGACGACTGCGTGGAAGGCTTGGTCCGGCTGATGGCCAGCGATTGCGCCGAACCGCTGAACTTGGGCACGGATCGGCTGGTCACGATCAATGAATTGATCAATCTGGTGTCGGATGTGGCGGGGAAAAAGCTGGAAAAGAGACATGACCTGTCGAAGCCCCAGGGCGTGCGCGGGCGGAACAGCGACAACACGCTGCTGAACCAGGTCCTTGGCTGGGAGCCGACGATACAGCTGGAGGATGGGCTGAAGATCACCTACCGGTGGATTGAGAGTGAACTGCGCAAAACGGGACAGCTCCCGGCAGTGGAAGCAGGACACGCCACGCGGTGAATCGCGGAGGCCCGGATGCCTTCGTCTGGGTGGCGTCGCGATGGTGTTTGAAGCAACCCCTCTGCCGTCGACCAAGTGCAGCCGGCGACACCAAAGAACGGATCCTGACCAACCAACTTGTTTCTGATAGTTTTTCGCTGGATGCCTTGCGCGCACGCGCGTGCGGCATCGAACTGTGTGTCCGGATGGTATGAGACCTTGATGGCTCGAGATGTCTGATTTTTCGCAAATCACGGTAGATAAGGTCCGCAGCTACTGGGACCAGCGCCCCTGCAACATCCGGCATTCACCCAAGCCGGTGGGGACGCGTGAGTACTTCGATGAAGTGGAAGCGCGCAAATACTTCGTCGAGCCACATATTCCGCGGTTCGCGGAGTTTGAGCGCTGGCAGGGCAAGAAGGTACTTGAGATCGGGTGTGGTATCGGGACCGACACCGTCAACTTTGCACGTCAGGGCGCAACGGTCACGGCGGTGGACTTGTCGCCTCAATCGCTCGAACTGGCGCGCAGGCGGGTGGAAATTTATGGCTTGCAGGACCGGGTTCGTTTCTACTCCGGCAGCGGCGAAGAGCTGACTTCGTTTGTGCCGGTCGAAGCGTATGACTTGATTTACTCGTTCGGCGTGATTCACCACACGCCGCATCCTGAGCGTGTCGTCGAGCAGATGCGCCACTATGCAAAGCCCGAGACCGCCATTAAGTTGATGGTCTATTACCGGCCTTCCTGGAAGGTGTTCTGGATTCTGATGGGCTACGGCAAGGGCCAATTCTGGCGGTTGAGGGAACTGGTCGCGGAGCACTCGGAGGCGCAAACCGGCTGCCCGGTCACCTACACATACACGCGCGAAGAAGGACTCAAGCTGATCGAATCTTCCGGCTTCCGCGCGACCGACGTTTTTGTGGACCATATCTTTCCTTACCGCATCCCCGAGTACGTGAAATACGAGTATGCGAAGTGCTGGCCGTGGAACTGGACGCCGCACTCGGCGTTCCGCTGGATGGAGCGTCACTTTGGCTGGCACCTGTGTCTGACCGCGAAGGCGGGCGCATGAGCGTAAGAGTCTGTGTGATCGGCCTCGGAAAACTCGGCTCGCCCCTGGCCGCTTGTCTCGCCGCCAAGGGATTGACTGTGGTCGGCGTGGATAACGACCGGCGCAAGATCGACGCGATCAATCAGGGCAAAGCTCCCGTCAATGAACCGGGACTGGGTGAGTTGTTGACTAAGACTCAGGGGCGTCTCACGGCGGTTGTGGAGGTTGAGGCGGCAGTTTCGCAGACCGACATCACTTTCATCGTGGTCTCGACCCCGAGCGATCCTGCCGGTGGGTTCTCCCTGCGGTACGTGGAGCCGGTTTGCCAGGCGATCGGGCATGCCCTGGCAAAGAAGGATTACCACCTGGTTTGCCTCACCAGCACGGTAATGCCCGGGACCACGGGCGGCCCGGTCCGTGAAACGCTGGAGAAGGCCAGCGGGAAGCGCGTTGGCACAGATTTCGGGCTTTGCTACAGCCCGGAATTCATTGCGCTGGGCAGCGTGATTCGCGACTTCCTGAATCCCGACATGCTCTTGATCGGCGAGTCGGATCCTCGCGCGGGCGAAGTTCTCCAATCGCTCTATGCACAGGTCTGCGAGAACAAGCCAACCGTGGCGCGCATGTCGTTTGTAAATGCGGAGATTACCAAGCTCGCGGTCAATACCTACATCACGACCAAAATTAGCTACGCCAACATGCTGGCCCGCATCTGCGAGAAGCTCTCCGGCGCGAACGTCGACGTCATCACATCCGCGCTGGGCCTCGACACGCGCATTGGGTCGAAATATTTGAAAGGCGCGCTCAGCTATGGCGGACCCTGCTTCCCGCGCGACAATCTCGCCCTCGCGCAATTAGCGCAGCAATTGGGCGTTCCGCCTGACCTCGCCCAGACCGTCGACCGCTTCAACCGTTTGCAGGTTCCTTGGCTCGCGGACCTGGTCCAGCATCGAACCACGGGTACGACGGGGATCCTGGGGCTTACCTACAAAGCTGGCACCGACGTTGTCGAAGAGGCGGCGGGGTTCCTGCTGGCCAAAGAACTTGCGGGCCGGGGCGTAAAGGTGCTGGTTTTCGATCCCGCGTACGGGGAACAATCGCCGGCCACGATGCATGAAAACGTCCGTTTTGCGGCGACCGCCGCCGACTGCATCGCCGGATCCGACGTTGTCGTTCTGGCGACTTCCTGGCCGGAATTCGACAAGATTCCGCGGTCGCTGTGGGCTCGCAACAGCAACCAGGGACCGCGGACCATCATCGACTGCTGGCGCACAGTCAAGTTCCTGCACGACGAACCCGGCGTTCGCTATCTTGGCCTCGGTCTGGGGGAGGGTTTCGTATGAGCGTCACCTCCGCCCACGACCCAAGCGTCCCTCCTACTCCGCTCACGATCTTCGCCACCCCCAAGAAGTTCGACGGGCGCATCGGTGTGATCCAGCGAAATGCGATTACCAGTTGGACGCGAATCAGCCCGAAGCCGGAAGTGATTCTGTTCGGTACGGAACCGGGTACGGCAGAGGCCGCCGCGGAATTCGGATTGCGCCATGTGCCGAGCGTGAAATGCAACGAGTGGGGAACTCCGCTGGTCAGCGGCCTGTTTGAACAAGCCGAGAAACTTGGGACCGGCGCCGCCCTCTGCTACGTGAACGCAGACATCATTCTCTTCGACGACTTCGCCCGAGCAGTCAACCGCGTGGCAAATTGGAGTGACGGCTTCCTGATGGTTGGGAGACGAACCGACCTCGATATCAAAGGGGCCATCGACTTTCAGCAAGGCGACTGGGCCAAACAGGTCGCGACCCGCGCCCAGCACGAAGGCAAGCTGCAAATCGCCCGCAGCATCGATTACTTTGCCTTCTCTCGAGGTCTCTATCCCGCCATGCCGCCTTTCGCCATCGGACGTTTCTGGTGGGACAACTGGCTCCTCTGGAACGCACGCACGCTCGCCGCCAAAGTCGTAGACGCCTCCAAGGCCGTACTGGTCGTGCATCAGAACCACGACTATTCGCACACCACGTACGGTCCCAGCAAGGAGGAGATGATGGCCAGCGCAGAGTGCATCCGCAACGCTCGTCTCACCTGCGAACAGAATCCCACAGACTACGACGATGGCTTTTTCTGGCGCTACGCTTACACGATCGACGACGCGAACTACCGGCTCACGGCGGGCGGCATCCAACCCAATCCTCGCCACCTGTGGAAACAGTTCAAGCGCTACGGTTCGCGGCCGCTGGGTATGGCCAAATTGGCGCGGCGGGCTCTTTTTCAACCCCCCCGCAAGTCGCAGCCGAAGAACACAGTTCCCGAGAGCCACGCGAGATGAACGGATTTCGACGTCTGCTCGGCAAGATCGGCCCGAACAAAGGCTCACGCCCGTCGGCACCATTGCCCGAGGCGCTGCCTTATCCCGTCCAAGTCCGACGCCGCGTGTTCCAAGAGGAACGGACTCGGAAACACGGTGGCCTGGAAGTCTTCGACACACCTGCGGCCATCGCGCTGAATGAGTCTCGGATGACCCACCTTGCTTCGCTCGGCCTGGACTTGGCGGGCAAACGAGTCCTGGACGTAGGCGCGGGAGTGGGACACCTCGCGGCGCGCTTGCAGCAGATGGGGTGTTCGGTGACTTGCGTCGAAGGCCGGACGGAAAACGTCGCGAGCATGCACTCGCGCTATCCGCAACTGGAAGGCTACGTCGCCAACGTAGAGAATGAGGCCCTCTCTCGCTTCGGGCGTTTCCACCTTGTGCTCTCCTACGGCTTGCTGTACCACCTGGAGAACCCGATTCAGTCTCTTCGCAACATGGAATCGGTTTGTGAAGAACTTCTGTTGCTCGAAACCATCGTCTGTGACCACATCCAACCGCTGGTGCGGCTCGACGACGAAAGCAAGGACTGGAACCAGGCGCTCGCAGGAATTGCCGGCCGCCCGTCGCCACACTACGTGGTGCTGGCTCTGAATCGTGCAGGGTTTAACCACGTCTACGCGCCCATGACTCCGCCAGCCCATGAGGATTTTCGGTTCGAGTGGAAAAACAATCTCGACTGCGCCCGCGACGGACACAACTTGCGCTGCATTTTCGTGGCTTCCCGAACGCAATTGAAGAATCCCAAGCTCATCCCCCTCTTGAAGGACTCGTAGCGGCTGTACACTGTCTGCCGTGGCACACCAACCGGTCGCACAAATGGTCTTTGGCAACGAAGCAGCGGTTGCTCACTGGCCAAAGATTTCGCTCGTGACTCCAGTCTTCAACTCCGCCCGCTATCTGGAAGCCGCAATCCGCTCCGCGTTGAGCCAGCAATATCCCAACCTCGAGTACATCATCGTCGACGGGGGCTCGACCGATGGCAGCATCGACATCATCCGCAAATACGAATCGCAGCTTCGCCTCTGGATGAGCGAGTCCGATCGTGGCATGTATGACGCCATCAACAAAGGCTTCGCTCGCTCCACGGGGGAACTCATGGGCTGGATCAGCGCGACCGATCTGCTCCACCCCGGATCGTTGTCTGTGGTGGGCGGCGTGTTTCGGAGGTTCCCCAAAGTCGAGTGGATCACCGGCCGACCAACGGGTTTCAACGATGACGGAATGGCGGTGGAGTTCCTGAAGCTGCGCCAGTGGTCTCGGATGCCGTTCCTGGCGGGTGCCAATCGTTATATTCAGCAGGAATCGACCTTCTGGCGGCGCAGTTTGTGGGAGCAGGCAGGCAGCCGCGTGGACGATACGCGGCGCAGTGCCAGCGATTTTGAGCTCTGGGTTCGCTTCTTCCGCTATGCGAAGCTGTACCCGGTGGATGCACTCATCGGCGGCTTTCGGTCGCACCCCGATTCCCTGGGCCTGCAGAATCTCGAAGAATGCCATCGCATTCAGGACGCAATCATTGAGAATGAACTCGCGACGATGAATGGAGTGGGGGCTCTGAAGCTCTTCCGCGCCCTTAGCAGCCGAGCTCTGAGGACCCCGGGGCTCGCAAAACCCTGGACCAAGCTGGTCATTGGCACGCTGATGAAGCTGCCCGGAGGTGGTCGGGCTCCCGTCATCCGCTATCGCAGGAACCAGTGGGTTATGCAAGCGCGTTGATGCCCAGACTGCCGGGGGGAAGTTGTTTCGACGGATGTCGATGGCGAAACAGAGATTTCACACCCGGAAATAGTCCGCTCGCCAGTTCTTGATCAATTTCTTGATGTCGGTTCTGGAAAGCTGCTTGGCCAAAGCCTCCGGGACCAAATCCGGGATCTCAGCATCGGATGAAAAACGAAGCCCGATCAGCTGCGCTTCGCTGAGCTCGCCCACTCTTGATCGCAGCGGTTCGGAAAGCAGGGCCACCAGACGCTCTCGCTCTTCCAGACGAATGATTCGGTCCTGCGCCTTGAGAGGGTACGCGCGTGTGCGCAAGGCGATGATTACGACCGCAACGGTGAACACGACGAGCCACCCTGAAAACCAATTCGGCCGCTGCACGAAATGGATGATCGCCACGATCACGGTCAGCGCAGTCACCGGAAGCGCAAAGAAGTGATACAGGGGGTCGAAGCGACCGTGATTGGCAAGGTTCTGTGGCACTTTTTCGGCCATAAAGCTCAGTCTCCTTGGAGTCTCATAGCTTGTAACACAAGTGTGGACCCGCGAATAGAGGGCAGCGCCTCGCCGGAAGTCGCAAACATGAAGACCGCCAACGACGGGGGGCATCACCAACACAAATTGCGAAAGCCGACCTGGCAGGCAGATCGTTTGTGCTTCATAAAACAGAGGATTACGTGTTGCCGCAGTTGGAAGGCCAGTTGCTCACTTGCGTCTGTCGGGTACGATGTATCATGCACAGCGGTGCTTGGAGAACCGCCGCGCCGACGGTGAGTTTTGAGTCAGGGACAGAACGGAAATGACCGGACTATTCCAAGATGTCCGCTACGCTTTGCGGCAGCTGCGTAAGTCTCCCGGATTTACGGCAGTGGCTGTCCTCACACTGGGGTTGGGCATCGGTCTGAATAGCGCCATTTTTACGTTGTTTGATGCCCTGACACTCCGGCCTCTCCCGATCAGCGATCCGGATGCGGTCGTGAACGTTTACCAACGTATTCAAGACGAAGCAGGCAGCTACCACTCATTCTCCTACCCAGAGTACGTTGCTTTGCGACAGTCTAACGCCGTTTTTTCGGGGCTCATTGCATATTCATGGATGCCCGCTGAAATAGTGACGCCTACTCGAAGTACGGTAGATGGTGCCGAAGAAGCTCATGGCCTCCTCGTGACGGCAAACTACTTCCCATTGTTGGGAGGAGAAGCTGCGCTTGGGCGCACATTTCTGACCGAAGAAGATGAATCACACGGCGCTCGGCCGGTGATGGTTTTGAGTCACGGATTCTGGGAGGAGCACTTCAGTTCTGACCGGTCGATTGTCGGAAAGAGCGTCAAGCTCAATGGCACTCTCATGACGGTGGTTGGAGTCGCAAGCGCGGGCTTCGTCGGCGCGGAGCCGCAGACTCCTGACTTTTGGGTGCCGATGATGATGCAGGCCCAACTAACGCCGGGGGACGAACGGCTCAGCGACCGGCGCTCGTTTTGGCTCGATGTTGTCGCTCGTCTGAAGCCGGGCGTCTCACGCACGCAAGCTCAAGCGGGTATGGATGCCCTCATCAACCGAATCGCACCCGACTACCTCGGAACGAATCAGAAGGTGAGCATCGACCTTGTCGCGGGATCGCTTCTGGCCCGTCCTGACGTGCGGGGTCAAGTGGAGTCGCTGGCCTTTCTCGTCATGGCATCTGTTGCAATGATCTTGCTGATCGCCTGTGCGAATGTCGCCAATCTTTCTCTGGCACGGTCCGCGGTTCGGCAAAAAGAGATTGGCGTACGTTTATCGTTGGGGGCCAGTCGAGGTCGTGTTGTTCAGCAGTTGTTAACCGAAAGCTTGCTGGTGGCTCTATTGAGCGGGGTCGCTGGATTGCTTTTGGCTCGGTGGTTGCCTGGAGCAATAATCAGTCTGTTGCGGCCCCAGCACGAGCAGCCAATCAGTGTTCCTCTCGTCTTGGACATTCCTGTGCTTGGCTACACGCTGCTCCTCTCGGTCGGTACGGCAATCGTCTTTGGTCTCATTCCAGCACTGCGCGCCTCAAGAACTAATCCAAACTGGGCCTCGAAGGGCGAGATCACGACCTTGGGTCAGGGAGGTGGTCGATTCCGCATACACAGTGTGTTGGTGGGAACAGAAATTTCCGTTTGTCTGGTATTGCTACTCGGTGCGGGGTTGCTGGCTCGGGCACTTGGAAGAGCGCAGACTGTCGATCCGGGATTCGACATGAAACACGTGCTCGCCCTTTCAATGGACTTGAATTTGCACGGCTACGACAATGAACGAGCGACCGAGTTTCACCGCCACCTCATTGAACAACTGCAAGCTCTGCCTGGGGTGAAGGCAGTGAGTGTGGCGTCATTGGCTCCGCTCGGCGGGATGAGCAGGGCAGCGCCGGTAACCGCCGCAGACTCCAACGGCCCAGTGGGCCGATCAGAAACTTCAGTCGGCTATTGGGTTGTGTCACCGAACTATTTCGCGACGTTGAGCATTCCGATTGTGCGGGGACGGAGTTTTGGGCTGAGAGATGCAGGCCAGGGGACACCCGTGGCGATCATCAATGAGGCTATGGCGCGGCAATTCTGGCCCGGACAAGACCCTGTCGGCAAACGACTCAGGCCGGGGCCACCATCGGTTCCATTCACCGAAGTGGTTGGCGTGGTGAAGAACACACGAGGCGCGCGGCTGTGGGAGGCAGATCAGCCTTATGTCTATCTGCCGCTTCTGCAGAACAACACAAAAGGTCCTGCAATCCAGACTGAACAACTGGGTATGAAGATACTCATCCGTACGGATGGCAATCCAGATGATATTTCAGCGATCGTACCGCGAGTCGTGAGAACACTGGATCCAAATGTTCAAGGTTCGGCCGCAACACTTGGAAAAAGCGCGGAGCGTTGGGTATGGTTCTCACAAGTTGGGGCGATGCTTTCTAGCAGTTTAGGGATTCTGGGGCTGTTCTTGGCATCTCTGGGCATCTACGGACTTATGTCCTACTCCGTGGCGCAAAGAACACATGAATTGGGAATACGGATCGCTCTCGGTGCTAACCGATCTGACATTCTTAAGCTCGTTTTGGGTCAAGGTCTACGCATCTCGCTGGTGGGTCTAGTGGTGGGGTTAGCGATAGCCCTGGGCGTCACACGAGTTATCGCGGCGATGCTCTATGGCGTAAAACCCACTGACCCCGTGACCTTTGGTGGTGTCTCCGCATTGCTGACTGCGGTAGCGTTACTCGCGTCTTACCTTCCAGCCCGGAGGGCAGCAAAGGTTGAACCCTTAGTAGCACTGCGCTACGAGTAGTTCATGACCTCGACCACGGTGAACGTGGCATCGGAACTGTTCCGGGCGTGTCGCCGGCAATCCCGAATTCAAAGCTGTTAGATCTGGGTCTGGCTCGCTCCGCGCATGCACATCCAGGTTCAAGTTATGTGGCGCTTGGCCGTGCCGAACGGCACGCATCTACGCGCATCCCGAGGCGAACGCCACATAATTCTCTGCGCCACATAAGTGCGCGTATTCGTGAACGAGCGTCGTGAACTCCATCGCGGGCGTGAGACCATTCAGGAGCCGAATGCATCCGCCGCTCGACGTGCCCAGGGCGCCGCCAAGGTCGTCGACAGATTCGAGCGCGATGCCCTGTCCGAGAATCGTGGTCTTGAGCGAGGCCGTCTTGGTGCCAGGATCGCCTGTGGCCTCGCCGGGCTCTGCGAGCGGCTCGCCGTCGGTCTGCTCGACGTCGAACACGTACGCCGCTCGGAAGCCCAGGACGGCTCGCGCGTTGTCGCTCTCGGACTCCGCCTCGCGTCGGCCGACGATCGGCGCCAGAATCGCGATGCCCTTCTCGCCCTTCCGAACGAAGCGACCCATCGTACGCCAGCGGTGGGTGGTTGGGTCAAAGATAGGTTGTTGCTCACCCCGCTGCGCCACTCGGAGAGATGAGGCGACCCAATGAAAGTCGCGCTCTTCGCCACTTATCTACGCCACACAGATTACGACGGTGGCACTTCTCGTGACTGATCAAACTTGCTCAGTGTTTGAAATAATCTAAAAAGGACTGGGAGAGGACGGTTCAGCCCGAGGTGCGCAGCGCGACGGGAGTTGATTCTTCAGTGGCGAAAGAAGCCGAGGTAGATCCCAACCAAACCAACGACCAGCCCAGCTATCGCGACGCCAATCATGATCCAATTCTGCCGTTACCTAACCGGGTCCGGTCCTCCGCTGTTTGCGATATTCATGACACCAGCTTCCGAAGAAACGCCAGACATTTCTCCTTAGAGCCTTCGAAGAGCACCTCGAAGTCACCCTCGTCCGGCTTTCCGGGCCGGACAACGCGCACAGCCTGGAACTGTCCCTCGGGAGTGAGGTTTAGCACCAAATTGTGGACGACGCTGAAAGAGATCGGGGTAAAGCGTTGTGATCGAAGTTTCATGAGACATCACCTCCCCGCACTTTCGGCTGAGCAGGCTAGGCGAGACTGAATAGCAAGCACCTTGTCTGTTAGGGGCTTAGAGTGCACGGCAAGAACAGAGGTGCCAGCCTAGCAGCCTTCGAGGATGTGCCACCACTCTTCAATTGCCCGACTGGCACTGTCCATGCGACGCATCCGTTCGAGGTCATCTGGCTCAGCGTGGGTGCGGACGTACTCCAGTTAAGCTCTCTTCGAGCCGTCCATCCGTTGCGTCGCCGATGCAGACTCTTCGAGCCTGCCCATGATCGGAAATTGCACGCCTCGGGCGGCACCTGCGTCGCGGTGGACTGTGTGCGAGGGCTTGCAGCACACCTGCGGAGACGTTTAGCCTGTTCACATGGGCAGAGGCGGCCGACAAACAGCCGAGATCGAAGATCGCCAGCGGCTCACTCTGGGGCTGGTCCCGAGAGCGGAACCCATTGTTCCGCGTGTTTCTTGGCCTCAGTGATCACCCAAAAGCAGAGGCCATGTAAGGTCACCTGAAAGCCAGCCGTGCAAAGGGCGGTCCAGGACATTGACAGCGGCGGCAGGTAGCGTAGCCTTCCGCGGCATGGCGAATGTCTTGAACAACGAGAAGAAGCAACAAATATTAGCCTAGGGCAACTGGGCTGGTCCCTGCGTCGCATCCAGCAGGCGAGGCGTGTTCGTCGAGAAACCATCAGCACCTACCTGAAGGCGGCAGGAGTGGGGAGTGTGGCGGCCGGTGGCTGGGGTCGGCAAACCGGTTCAAAACCGGCCATAGGGGTGACCACCGGCTTTGGCGTGGAGTCGCGAGGCCCACGATCAGAAAATCCTGGTCGCAATCCATCAGCGAGCGCTTGCGGTTCCTTCTAGGAAGCCATTAGAGGCAACAAGCCGCGTCTCCAGTGATGGGAGGGCTCCTTGACCTTAAGTGCCAGGGCCGCCGAAAAGAAACTCAACCATGAAGGAGTTTTTCTCGAAGGGCTGAAAGTATCATCGCTCCCGATGAACGATCAAAGGTCGGCCTTAGTCGCTCTATCTCTTTTGCGTATGCGTCGAATAGGGCTGGGGTTTGCTGCTGAAATACTCTCTCACCAGCAGCAGCCTTCAGGGCCAGATCATGGCACTCTTCCATCAGATTCGCCAATACGTCCAGTAACTCGGCAACAGTGTCGGGCTTCATAAGGCTCTTCATAAGCTTCTCCGGCGATCCCAGCGTAGCTGAATCGACTGGGTGTTGCCACCCCTACCGTTAAACGGTGCGAAGCGGTGAATGACAGAGACAAATTCCCTAATGATTTCGATAAATCTTTGAGGGCAAAATGGGCGGATGTGGCAGTGGGCGGCGCTGGCAGCGAGATGGGCTCCTGGTTTCGGGTCGATCCTTCATGTTCCACTGGGGGAGGACGGATTAGGAGCTTCCCAGCACTTGTGAACGTCGCTGTAATCCGAGCGCGTGTAGGCAGTTCCAAGGTGCCATTTGGCGCTCCCTCCCCTGCCGTCAACTGCAGTAGCGAAATCGCAAGGGCGGGAAGGCTCGGCGAAAGACGATGACGGCGGAGCAGAGGCGCGAGATCGCAACAAAGGCTTCGAAGGCCACTGCGAAGGCTCGCAGTAAGAAAGCTGCGGAGCGAAAGAAAAAGGCTCAACCCTCAGAAAGCTGCCGTCGATCCTCTTGGAAATCGATCGGCAGCGGTGCTATCTGGACCGCATTCTGGACCGCATTCTGAGAGTCGAGAGGTTGAACGAGGTGGCGCGGGTCGAGTTTCGCCAAATGGTGAAGGTGGTGGATCGGTTGATGGCCAACCTATCCGATTTCAACGCTCTGCACTTTGGGCCTTTAGGTTCTCCGCGTCGCTGGAGGACGCGCAAGGCTAGTCGAGCAAAGCGGGCGTGAACCCGTACCAAGAAGGCTGCCGAGCGGAAGAAGGCAACAGGACAGTGCGCTAAGCCGCCTGGATCAATTCTTTCAGCCGGTCGCTAGCCGCTTGGATTTGACGCGCTCTTTCGACAATGTCGCACTGCACATCGGTGGGCAGGTCGGCAAAGTCAGCTGGGTCCCATGTTTGCTCACGGTATTCGTGGAAGGCTCGCTCGAAACAACTATCGTCCGGGCAGTGATCACTGGGGGGCATGACGTTTCTCCTGCGGGATAGTCGAGGACTGTCAGGGAATTGGGTTCAGGGACGCAACGGACCCAAGAGAACCTGTCAGTATTTACTTCGTGTATCCGTGTATCATTTTGTAGATGTGGGAGTTTGAAGTATCCAACAGTTTTCCTTGCCAGTCAAGAACTAATGCCAGCGGCGCGCTTCCAAAAACCCTAGCGCCAGCCCGTCTGCAAGTGGTTGATGTCCAGACTCTGAAGATGGGAGCCGAAGTCTCGGTTCGCACGGAGACTTGCCGGCTTCAGCCTGATCCGCCGCGGCAGAATGGCGAGTTCTTGTCCATCGAGATACGCAAAAGCATCCTGCGTGGACTCGAAGAATCATTCCGAAATACCCTGCTGGAGAGACTAGGAACGTCATTTAGCGAGGCCGTGTTGGCGAGAATACACGAGCTCGCCGGGATCACCACGATTCCAAGAACCGGTGCTAAAGAAGCAGTCTGGAAAGGGTAGGCCCAACAGCCCAAACGTATCAACCGGACAGCAGATTATTAAGGCCGCCACCTCATGCGCGACATGGATGGTACAGGCTGGCACTGATCCGAAATCCGTGCAAGGACAGATGCGGCACTCCCGCATCTCGACTACCGTGGACATCTACGCGCAGTTTGTTCCTGAAGGCCAGAGAGGGCCGCTGCGAAGCTGACTGAGCACGTGGCCGAGCAGGTTGAAAATTCTGATCCAATGCTGGTCCGTTACTGGTCCAATAAAGTGGCGATTTCAGAGCGCAAACCGATGTCCGAGACACGTGAAGGTTGTTGAGAAGATTGGTGGAGCTGACCGGGATCGAACCGGTGGCCTCCTCGTTGCGAACGAGGCGCTCTCCCAGCTGAGCTACAGCCCCACTTGATGGTTGGAATGCTGGCGTGATTTCAATTCTAGCAGCGTTGGCGCGCTTGGACCAAGCCCGGCGGGCTCAGTTCGTTACTGTTGTGATCGCGCCCTCGGACTTGTCCGAGGGCCGCTCCGGGAGCTCGCGAGACTTCCACGCCCGGCGTCTATAATGCGAGTGTGACCTCTTCCAGCTCAATTCGACAGGTATCCTCGGCGGACTTTCCGACTCGCTGGGGCAGGTTCCGCATTTACGGCTTCGAAGGCATCTTCAAAGACGGAGACGAGATCCGCAAGGAGGAAGCGGTAGCGCTCGTCATGGGCGATGTCCGCTCAGCGGCGCCGCTGGTGCGCATCCACTCCCAGTGCCTCACGGGTGATGTCTTCGGTTCGCTGCGCTGCGACTGCCGTCAGCAACTCGAGATGGCGCTTTCGATGATCGCGGACCGCGGGATTGGCGTGCTCCTTTACGAACAACAGGAGGGACGTGGGATCGGCTTGATGGCGAAACTGCAGGCCTATGAACTGCAAGACGCCGGCCTCGATACCGTGGAAGCCAACGAGCGGCTCGGCTTCAAAGCGGACCACCGCGAGTTTACGCTGCCCGCCGAAATGCTCAAGGCTTTGGGAATTCCCGAGGTGCGCCTGCTCTCGAACAATCCTGACAAGGTTGCGGCTTTGGAGCGGGCGGGCGTGAAGGTCGTGGAACGCGTTCCCTGTGAGGTCGCTCCCAATCCGCACGCCGAGGAGTACCTCAAGACCAAGAAGGAGAAGCTCGGCCACCTGTTCACTGCACGCTGAGAAGTTCCGCGATTCCGCGATCGTGGACTTCTTCCTCTTGCGGCTCAGCATCCGCCGGCCAACCTGGCGACGAAAGCCACTCAGACCAACGCGCCCTTGCGACTGGCGCCTCAACGATGCCGGTCTTGCAGCACTTTCTCTAGCCGCGTCCGGTTCTTCACGGGAAGTGTGCGAAGGGCGGAACGCGCCATCGCACGATAGACCTCGGCCGCGCCCGGCACCCGCCGCAGTACGTCCAGATGCTTACCGACGGTCTCGGCGTCACCACGCACGATCGGCCCGCTGAAGCCCCGCGCTGCGCCCTGCTTCGCGTAGTTTTCGACCGTCTGGCGGACGATCGGAAGCATACGCCGACGCGCTTCCGCCCGGTTCACTCCCGCCGCTCCGGCCACGCGCTCACTTACCGAAAGCAGAACGGTCAACAGCGGAGATGCAAACGTCCCCCAGGCGTGATAGGCGGCCTTGTCCCTTTTCTTTATGCGAAACACTTTGCTGCCCAAAGCCGTGACGATCCCCCGGACCACACGCACGGCCGCCCTATCTCCTTCGATTGCAAAACTGACCCCCCCGAGCGAAGGCGTCACGCCCGGAACAAACGTCATTAGAGGATGGGCGGAAGCGACGGTCGCTCCTCGTTGCCGTAGCAGCGTAAGTTCATCGCTGCTGAGCGCACCGCTCGAGTGCACTGCGACCTTTCCCTTCCACCACGTCGCTTTGGCAAGACTAGCCGTGCACGAGGTGATCTCTCGGTCAGGCACACACATCCAGATCACGTCCGCGGTGATTTCAGGTTTCCTGACGGTAACCACGCGCGCAGCAACTCTTCGGGCTAGTGTCCGCGCGCGTTGTCGGGACATTTTCCCTTCTCGGGAGACGACCTCGCTCACCGTGTAGCCGGCCGACCGCAATGAGACCGCCAGCGCGGTGCCCAGGTTTCCCGACCCTACGATCGTGATCTTCGGCAAGGCTTTCGCCTTCATTGTGGGCAGCATAGCAGCGCCCATGTCAATCAGAAAGCTGAGCCCGTATCATGCCACCGTTGCTCACCCGAATTTCCGGTCCCAAATCTGTTCCGCCCGTCGCTTATATTGTTTGCATGCCAAAATCTGCCGGTCGCAAGAAGAAGTCCGCCCGCGTCCTCTCCTCTCGCCTGGTCTACCGCGGTCCGGTGTTCTGGGTCACGTCGGAGCGTGTGCTGGAACCGTCGGGCATGCGTGTGCTTCGCGAAGTCGTGCGTCATACCGGGTCCGTGGTCGTGCTGGCCACCGAGCAAGGCAGCCGTGAACCTCTGCTGTTGCTCGAACGCCAGTACCGCCATGCGGCCCAAAGCTACCTCTGGGAACTGCCTGCAGGCCGTATCGACAAGGGGGAAAAGGCGCTCGCCGCGGCCAAGCGGGAGTTGCTGGAGGAAACCGGTTACACCGCAAAACACTGGAAGCAAATCCTCAAGTTCTACGCGAGCCCCGGCTTCGTGGCCGAGCAGATGACCGTCTTCTGGGCGCGCGGCCTCAAGGCGGGCCCGGCCCAGCCCGAGGCCGATGAGGTCATCGAGCAACACCTTGTCCCCCTGTCGAAAGCCATACGAATGGTCCTGCGCGGCACCATCCGGGACGCCAAAACCATCTCCTCAGTCCTCTGGCTTGCCCTCCAGCGAAAGAGGACAAACGGCAGATAAACAAGGGGGTTTTGTGACATGTCTCCTTGACAGCCCTCCCCCACCGCCGGACAATGTGTCGCAGATTTCGGCAGGCAGCTGCTTGCTCCCCCAGGAAGCTCTGTGTGAAAGATGCCTGCCGGAGGGGGCGCACGTGGAACGTCTGAAGGGTACGGTGAAATGGTTTAACAATGCGAAAGGATACGGTTTCATCGGCCGTGACGATGGACCCGATGTTTTCGTGCATTACAGCGCGATCACTTCAGAGGGCTACAAGAGCCTGCAGGAAGGTGACGTGGTTGAGTTCGAGATCACGCAAGGTCAAAAGGGGCCCCAGGCCTCGAATGTTACGAAGGCTTCCTGAAGGAGCGCTTTACCTCAACTCGGTCTCCCCTGTTCTGGCCTAAAGACGCCCGGTCCCTGTTCCGGCCACTTCCAGACTTGTCGTCGCGTCCCTGGAAAGTCCTGTCCCCTGCGCCTTACTTCCTCTCCCGCCCCAACTTGTTTAAGCTGGTCTCCGCCATGGACAACAAGGCCATCGCCAACCTGCTCCACGAGACCGCCGACCTGCTCGAAATCGACGGCCAGGATTCTTTCCGCATCCGCTCTTATCGCAACGCTGCGCAAGCGATCGAAAACTTGCCCCAGCGCATCGCGGATCTGATCTCGGAACCGAAGAAGATTCTCGAAATCCAAGGCATCGGCAAGGGCATGCTGGCCAACCTGCAGGAGATCTTCAAAGACGGCCGCCTGACGGTCCACGCTGACTTGCTCGAGAAGTACCACCCGTCGATGCTGCAGCTGCTAAAAATCCAGGGACTCGGTCCCAAAACCATCGCCCTGATTTGGAGCGCATACAAAGTCTCCGATGTGGACGGCCTCGAGAAATTGGCGCGCGCCGGAAAAATACGCGAACTGCCTCGCATGGGCGAGAAGCATGAGCAGAAACTGATCAAGGCCATCGAAGACTATCGCCGCATCGGCGGCCGCTACCTGATCGACGTCGCAGAAATCGAGGCCGAGAAGCTCACCAAGTATCTCTCGACCGTGCCCGGCATCGACAAGATCACCCCCGCCGGTTCCCTCCGTCGGGGACGCGAAACGGTTGGCGACCTCGACATCCTGGTCACCGGCAAGGTCTGCGTCGACGACACCGCCCGCGCCAACGCCATCGAGCACATCGCCAAGTACCCGCCCCTGATGGACGTCATCGCCCGCGGCGACAACAAGATCAGTTTCCGCGTGCGCAACGGCATGCAGGTGGACGTCCGTCTGCTTCCGCCCGCCTCCTTCGGCGCAGCCATGCAATACTTTACCGGCTCCAAGGCGCACAACGTCGCCCTCCGCCAGCGCGCCCTGAAGATGGGCTACACCCTTAGCGAGTACAGCTTAGCCCGGCTCGAAACCGAAAAACCCGTAGCCGGCAAGACCGAGGAAGAAATCTACGCCACGCTCAAGCTCGACTACATCCCGCCCGAGATGCGCGAGAACCTCGGCGAAATCGACTTGGCCGCTGAACACAAACTTCCCGATCTGATCACGGCCAACGACCTCCAGGGTGACGTGCACATGCACACTGTCGAAACCGACGGCAAGAACACCATCGAAGAAATGGCCGAAGCTGCCCAGGCACATGGCTACAGCTACATCGCCATCACCGATCACTCCAAGAACCTGGCCTTCGCCAACGGCCTCGACGACAAGCGCGCCCTCACACACATCCAACGCATCCGCGAAGCCAGCGACCGCCTGAACGGCATGAAGATTTTCGCGGGAATCGAAGTCGACATCCTCGGCGACGGCGACCTCGACCTCTCCGACGACGTCCTCAGCCAGATGGACGTGGTCATTGCCAGCGTCCACTCCCAGTTCAACCAGGACCGTGCCAAGATGACCGAGCGACTGCTGAAGGCCGTCGAGAACCCGAGCACCTCCATCCTGGGCCATCCCACCGGACGCCAACTTCTGCGCCGCGATGCCTACGCCTTCGACATGGACGCGATCCTCAAGGCCGCCGCCCAGCACAAAGTGGCGATGGAGCTAAATTCCTACCCCGAGCGTCTCGACTTGAACGATATCCACCTGCGCCAGGCCAAGCAGCACGGCGTGAAGATCGTCATCAACACCGACTCCCACCATACCTCGCACCTCGACAAGATCCGCTACGGCATCCTGCAGGCCCGTCGCGCGTGGCTCACCCGGGACGACGTCCTCAATACCCTGCCCGCCGACAAGTTTGCCAAGGCGGTCAAGCACGGATGGTAAGACGCCCCCTCCCCAACAAACCCTTTTGATCAGGATCGCATCCCTATGTGACCCATGTACCGGACGGCAGCGCCCCGAACCCTCATTGTGAATGTAACGGCTGCATTGGCTGGCTACACCGGGTTGGCTCCTCTACAGACCGGCCCGGACAAAAGCTGCAAAGGGATGCTCATGAAGCGCACATTCAAGACCATGGACGCGAACGAAGCCGTTGCTAAGGTCGCCTACCGCTGAACCAGGTCACTGCCACTTATCCCATTACTCCCTCTTCCGCGCTGGGCGAATGGGCCGATCGCGGGCGTCGGAGAGCGTACCCAATATCTGGGCATCGTCCCCGCTGTGGCCGAAAAGAACCGCGAAGGGTGAGCCGCGGGCGCGGTACGTTTCACTTTGTGGTCCCGGCTGATGTTTTGGCACCGTTCGCACGTCTCTCTACCTCTTCATCCCCATACATGCTGCCGCGACAATTCTTGGCGCCGCAGTGGCAGACGGCCTCGTCGTTGTCGTCCCCGTCGTAGAGATTGTAGTCGTAGGTGAGCTCCTCGCCCGCTGCAATGTCGCGGAGGGCAATGACCCAGACATGCTCGTCGAACTCATCCGTCTCGCAGTTGGGATCGCAGCAGTGGTTGATGAACGCCGCCACGTTGTCTCCGTCGACCACGTACTCGCCCTCCCCGAGGCAGAAGAGGTAAGTATCGGGGCGGTCGGAATAGAGCTCGTCCGCTTCTTCCTTCGAGAGGCGCGTACCGGTGTACTCGACGATGTGGGTCCCCTCCGAGATCGGGACCGTCGCGTAGCAGCCGGAGCCGTGGATACCGGACTTCTTGATGAGCAGGTTTGCAGGGCTAACCGAAGTCATGGTCGTTCTCTGAAGAGACTTAGACTAGCACGAGCGGGTTGGACGACTAACCTGTGGGGCACGCCGGCATTGCCTGGGGCGAGGAAGAGCCCGCTTTAAAGGCGCTCATTGGCTAGCTCGGGACAGCAGCAGGAAAGGACAGGCCGCCACCTACCGGCCTGTCCAGCATCCCGCAGAGGCATAATTGCACCCCCGGAATTCAGGCCGCTTCTCGCGACCGTTCCACAAAGTGCCCTTCGATCCGGGAAACGTCGGCATCCCTTAATTTGAGGTCCGCGCCGCCGATCACGCCGTCCAGTTGCTCGGGAGCGCGAATGCCGACGATTGCTCCTGTGACCGCCGGGTTGCGCAAGGTCCACGCGATGGCGACCTCGCCGGCAGTGCCTCCGTACTGCTGGCCGATCTCTCTGAGCAAGTCCGCCAGCTTCAGATTCCAGGTGAAATCAGGCTCCTTAAACCACGCGCTGAGTCTCTTGCGCCAGTCCTCCGCAGGCAGTTGGTTAAAGCGCTCGCGGGTCATGGCTCCGCTCAAAAGGCCCGAAGCCATCGGCGAATAGACGATCACGCCAATATTGTTCGTCAGGCAGAAGGGCAAGATCTCTTCTTCTGCGTCGCGCTTCAGGAGTGAATAAGACGGTTGCAGTGTCTGAATGGGTGCGATCTCTTGGATAGCCTTCATGTGAGCAACGTCGAAGTTCGATACGCCGATCCAGCGGACCTTCCCGGCTTTCCGGGCGTCGGCCAGGACCTGCCAACCTTCTTCGATGTCTTCGGTGGGCCAGTGAATTTGGTAAAGATCGATGGCATCGACCTGCAGACGCTTTAGGCTGGCGTCGATTTCCTTCTTCAGGGAATCGGCCTTGAGGACTCTCTGGATGTTGTGCCGGTCGCCGACCAAACCGCCCTTCGTGAAAACATACGGGCGCTTCGAACGGCCTTTGAGGGCGCGGGCAACCACCTCTTCCGAGTGCCCCAGGCCATAGGCGGCAGCAGTATCAATCCAGTTAATGCCAAGATCGAGCGCCCGCTGGATGGCGGCGATGGACCGCTGATCGTCCTGGGGTCCCCAGCCGAACTGCCAGTCGCCTCCGCCGAGCGCCCAGCTGCCGAAACCGATGACGGTAATATTCAAGTCCGTCGTGCCGAGCTTTCGCTTATCCATGAGAAAGCCTCTCCTATAAGGACTTTTCTCCCGCACCTATGGGCGGGAGCTAGACCTACAGATGGCCCCGAAGGCGAAGCGATTCATGAAAATCGGCTGTGTCGCCTTTTCTCCAGTGAGCAGAAAAGGCGGTAAGATGAACACCCTGGAAACCGGAGGTCACGGATGCAGCACGATGAGCGTCTCTTACCTTTTTCCCGAAGGTCATTCTTGCGGTTGTCGACAGCCGCTTCAGCTGCGGTTGGCTTACGGATTGTTACCGAACCCATGCTGGCCTGGGCGGGGCGGAAGGCCGTGGCCAAGGATGCTGTCGTGATCAACCAGAACGAGAATCCGCTTGGACCCTCCGAGGGAGCACGGGCGGCGGCTACCGCGATGGTTGCGGAGGGTGGGCGGTACCAGGGGGACCTGACCGACGCACTGGTGGAGACGTTCGCCAAGATCGAGGGTCTCAATCCCGACTATGTCCACGCTTTCCCCGGATCGAGCGATCCCCTGCACTACACGGTGACGGCATACACCTCGCCAACCCGAAGCTACGTTACGGCTGATCCCGGATACGAAGCGGGCATGTTCACATCGGAGATTTCCGGCGCTCGGGTGGTCAAGGTGAGTTTAACGAAGACCTACGCGCACGACGTAAAGGCGATGCTGGCGGCAGCGCCGGATGCGGGCGTCTTCTATGTATGTAGTCCGAACAATCCCACCGGGACGCTCACCAGCCATTCCGATATCGAGTATCTGGTGGAGAAAAAGCCCAAGGGGTCGATCGTGCTGGTGGATGAGGCGTACCTGCATTTTTGCGATGCGCCCTCCGTGCTCGACCTGGTGAAAGCCGACAAGGAACTGATTGTGCTGCGCACCTTTTCGAAGATCTATGGAATGGCGGGGTTGCGTTGCGGCTTCGCCATTGGGCGGCCCGACCTGTTGGAGAAGATTCACAACACGGGTGGCTGGAACTTCATGCCGGTGCCTGCCGTGGCTGCGGCCGCGGCCAGTCTAGCGGATTCAAAACTCGTGCCCGAGCGGAGGCGCATCAACGCCACGATTCGCTCTGAAGTATTTGAGTGGCTTGATCGCAACGGTTACGCCTACATTCCATCGCGGTCCAACTGCTTCCTGCTGGAGACGAAACGAACTGGGAAAGCTGTGATGGATGCCATGGAGCAGCAGGGCGTCATCATCGGGCGCGTGTGGCCGGTGATGCCGACCTGGGTTCGGATCACGGTGGGAACGCGCTCAGAAATGGACCGGTTCCAGGTCGCCTTCAGGAAGGTGATGGAAGGGATGGCAGTGGGCATGGCACCCACCATGCCTCGCCGACGGCGCCGTCTTGGCGAGCTGGCTTACCCCGGGTAGCCGCGGTCGGACGTTCCCGCAGGTGTCCAGCCGGGGTGCGCAGTGCTCACGCGTCTGGGCCAGCCTTCACCGGTCGAACACGCCTACCGACTCGAGAACTTGAAGATCGTGGTCGTCTTATATTGTTGCCCCGGCTTTAACACCGTCGAGGGAAAGGCGGGATGGTTGGGCGAGTCGGGGAAATGCTGGGTCTCCAGACAGAAACCATTGCGAAGGTTGTAGACCTTTCCGCTTTTTCCTTGAATCGTCCCATCGAGGAAGTTCCCGCTGTAAAACTGAATGCCAGGTTGGTCGGTTAGGATCTGAAGGACTCGTCCAGTTTTCGGCTCGTACGCCTCGGCGGCCAGCGAAACCGCACCTTTCCCTCCCCCGTTCAGCACCCAGTTATGGTCGTACCCCTTGCCGACCTTCAGTTGCTCATCGTCCTGGTTGACGCGCGCGCCGATGGCTGTCGACTTGGTGAAATCGAAGGGCGTGCCTTTGACGGGCTTGAGTTCTCCCGTGGGAATCAGCGTCGCATCCACCGGAGTGAATCGGTCTGAGTGGATCGTCAGCTCATGTCCCAAAATGTCGCCCTTACCTTGACCGGCGAGGTTGAAGTACGAATGGTTGGTGAGATTGACGACCGTTTCCTTGTCGGTGGTGGCGGAATAGTCGATTCTAAGTTCGTTTTGATCGGTCAGCGTGTAGACCACCTTGGCCGAAAGGTTTCCGGGAAAACCCTCCTCGCCGTCTTTGCTCCCATAAGTCAGCTGCAGAGCCTGCCCGTGGTTGCCGGAGACATCCTGGGCGGTCCAGACTCGCTTGTTGAAGCCCTTGAGACCGCCGTGCAGGGCGTTGTCGGCATCGTTTTTGGGCACGTTGCAGGTGACACCGTTGAGCGTAAACTTGCCGTGGGCGATACGGTTCGCGTATCGGCCGATGAGAGCGCCGAAGAACGCTTTGTTGGTCAGATAGCCGTCGAGTTGGTCGTAGCCCAGGACGACATCGTCTAGCTTGCCGCTGCGGTCGGGCGCCTTCAACGAAACCACGATCCCGCCGAAATTGGTAATCGCGGCTTCCATCCCGCTCTTGTTGGTCAGGGTGTAGAGTTCCACTTGCTGCCCGTCTTCCGTTTTCCCGAACGGCTGTTTCTTCATGGTCTTCTTCGCCTCGGCGCTTCCCAAGCTACAAGTCACCATCATGCAAGCAACGAACAGTGCGGTCACGATCGCGTGAGATTTCACAATTCCCTCCCTGAGTGTATCCGTAGCGATTCGGCAGCCATCGCCACGAACTGGTTCATTGAAGCCCGCCCTCGGCGCCGGGAACCGGCGAAACACCGTAGAGCGCCACGCCATGTGTGGAGACCGTCACGGTGACCGACTCGGCCGTGCCCAGATCCTTGCGCTCCCAGAGGTCGCGAGTTTTGTATTTCCGCGCGCTGAAACCCAAGTCTTTCCAGGAGTACTGCAGCGTTTGGCTTGAGTCTCCAAGGTTGAAGATGGCCAGGTACTGAAGATCCCCGGAGGCGAGCCGCGCGACCCACGCGATAACCTTGTCGGTCGTAACCACAGGATGACCGCCGGCGGAATGCTGGTCCAGCGCAATCACCTCGGGATTTGTGAGCAGCGAGGTGGTCCACGCGTCGCTCGAAGGCAGGTTGCCCCCCATCATGAGCGGCGAACGAAACATCGACCAAAGGGTCAGAAGGGTGCGCTGCTCGTCGTGCGAAAGCCGGGTCTGGCGTGCCTGGCCCCAGCCCGGAGTCGGACCGAGATAGCCAAGCGGCAACATGTCGGCGTCAGGCCAATGGCCGGGCTCGGAAACAGCCGCCCACTGGGCGATGCGGGAAAACTGGTCGCCCAGACCCTGCGGGTAGTCCACCGTGCTGTGCCAGAGATCCCAAACGTCATCGGAGATGCGCCACATCTGGGCGTAGACGCGCATTTCGTCGATTTTTTCGACGGGCGCGGCGCCCGGCGAAAGGCTCAGAAGAATTGGCCGGCCCGTCTTTCGCAAGGCCATGCTCAGCATGCGTATGTCATCGCCCTTGTAGGGGCGGCTACTGATGCAATCAGCCTTGATCAGATCGACGCCCCAACTGGCATAGAGCCGAGCAATCGAGTCGTAATAGGCTTGGGCGGCAGGCTTGCTGGGGTCGGTCCCATAGTTATCGGGATTCCAAGGGCACAGATCGGAACGGTTCGCGGCATCGGTGGCGCGGTAGGAGGAGCCCTCGATCGGCAAGTTCTTTTCTACGGCTTCTTTCGGAATGCCGCGCAGGATGTGGATGCCGAACTTGAGACCGAGCGAGTGCACGTAGTCGGCGAGAGACTTGAACCCGGCGCCACCCGCCGCGGATGGGAACCGGTTCACCGCTGGGGTGTACCGTCCGTGGTCGTCCAGACTGAACTGCGAATTCTTGGAGTTCCCTTCCGGGACAGGATTGGCCACAAACCATTCCATATCGACTACCACGTATTGCCAACCCGCCGCTTTCAGGTGCTCGGCAAGCCACTGCGCGTTAGCCTTGAATTCCGATTCCTTGATGGTTGTGCCGTAGGAATCCCAACTATTCCAGCCCATGGGCGGTGTCTCGGGCCATAAGGGGTGGTCATCCGCCGCGGGAACCGAAGGCGGGACTTCGAGACCGCTGGCTGGCACCGTTGGCACGCTGAGTAACATGCTCAGCACAATGCAAAATCGAAAATAGCGGCTCGGATTCAACAAGCTCAGTTGCGCCCTTCATGCCAGTACATGTCCCAACCGAGGTAGCGGGTGGTCGCCTCGTGGAGGGCCGCAGCTACGGTGGAAAGATTCGCCGCCACGTGATGCTCGAAGCCCTTCTCGCAAATGAAGTGCAGCAACTTCTGCATCTGCGGGATTTCGACTACGCCCGCGCCCCCGAAGGTATTGAGCGGGTCGTCGGTAAATTTGCCTTCGCCTACGTAGCCCCGCATTTTGCCAGCGGTGTCATCCGTCGAGAAACGCGCAAAGCTCATCTTCTCGGGCTTGATGAGGCCGACGCAGGTTCCGAAGGTGTTCTCTTTCCCCACGGTGCCGGCGATGATCTCCTGGAAGTCCATCTTCACCGAGCGGAAGAAGTGCTTGGGCAGGTTCGAGCAATGGAAGCAGACCGCCTTGTTGGGGTCGGGACCGTAGTTGTTGTTCCAGTCCAGCAGAGCCGAAGGTGTGCCGGAAGCGAGGCGCAACGCGTGCATGCCCAGGACACCGCAGATGTCCACCTCGCAGGCGCTGGACAGCAGGCTGTCGCTCATCATGCTCATGATGGTGCACGGGACGACCCCCAGATTTTCCTCAATCGAAGTCCAGCACTGCACCGCGCTGATGGCGACTTCGGTCGCTGCCATCCACTGATCGACCACTGCGCCAAGTTTGGCCATCTTCAACAAGGCGGTTTCGGGCACGTCGCTCGAATCTACGTATTTCTTGATAGACGCCAGCTTTGTCCGGGCTGCGTCGTCGTTGTCCTTCATTCTCTCGATTCGGCCTAACACCTCGGAAAGGTCGAGGGTCTCGATGGAGACGCCTTGCGATTCCAGGATCTTCTCGCTGTAACGCACCGTGTTGAAAGCGGTGGGGCGAGCCCCGATGGCTCCTACCCGCAGATTGCGGAATCCGTTCACCACGCGGCACACGCCGGCGAACCATTCGAGATCCCTGGCGAACTCCGGGGAGTCAGGGGTCTCGGTGTGCAGCGTGGTGATCGAGTACGGAATCCCGTACTGCCGCAGGTTGTTGCAGGCCGACATCTTTCCGCAGAAACTATCCCGACGAAACGCGATGGTCATTTTCTTGGGATCGTCGGGCGTGGCCTGGATCAGCACAGGCACGCGCAGGTCGGCCAGGCGGAGCGTATCGGCGATGGCACGTTCTTCGCCGAAATTTGGGAGAGTCACGATGACGCCATCGATGCGATCACGATGGCTCTTGAACAGATCCGCGCAGCGCCTGCTCTCCTCTCGCGTTTCGACGGCGCCGTACTTGCTCTGCTCCGTGGTAAGAGCAACGACATCCATTCCCGCAGCTTCCAGGATGCGCAGCATCTCTTCGCGACCGCTCTTGGCCAGATGATCGGGGAAGAAGCCACGGTTCCCCACGATCAGGCCCATCGTCATTTTCTTGTTGGCCACAAAAGGTCCTTAGGACAAACGACCGACGTTAGGACTGCCGATTCGGGGCGAAATGTAAGCAGTAAAAGAGACCTCCCAGCAAGAGCACCGCTCCCCACCAGATGTTGGCGTGGTACTGAAACAACACAACCGGGTTCGCGGGTGGATGAAAATACTCCCACACGCCGGCGCCGACGATGAGCACTCCATTGACGAGCAATGAAATACCTATGAAGAACCAGATCGAAATTCCACGACCACGCATAGATTCACCCTAAGGGTTACCACACCATAATGTTGAATATCACGAAGACAACCGCAACCACGACGGCCCAGAATGCCGGCCGATGGTAAAACGGGACTTCTGCTTCGTGAGGAATCGCGGTGACACCGTAGACCAGACCATTGAGTTCACTTTCAGGCTTTGGTTTGGTCAGGTAGCTGACAATCACCGTGACCACCACGCAGACGACCCACGACCAGAGGGCGCGGTACATGTTTTCCGCCATGTCGCGCGCGTTGGGGGACAGGGCCACGTAGCGGAGGGCGCTGGGGTCCACTTTGACCCAGGCCCACATTCCGATGGAAGAAAGCGTTCCCGCCAACAGTCCCCAGAAACCACCCGCGGACGTGGCTCTCTTCCACAACATGCCCAGGATCACCGTGCCGTACAAAGGTGCGATGAAGAAGCTGAACAGCGCCTGGACGTAGTCCATAATGCTGGCAAACGACATCACCAAGTAGGCGGTGCCCACGCTGATAAGGACGCCGATGACCGTGGTCCAGCGGCCCATGCTGACGTAGTGCTCGTCGGGAGCGTCCTTGTGGATCAGCGCCCTGTAGATATCGTAGGTCCAAACCGTCGTGAACGCGCTCACATTGCCGGCCATACCGGACATGAATCCAGCAATCAAAGCCGTGACACCAAGCCCCAACAGGCCGGGTCCGCAGTAGCGAGCCAGCATCAGGGGCAACACTTCGTTGTAGCTGTGACCGCCGGTGGCCACGGCGGCGGTCTCGCCGGTGAGCTTCACTGGCAGCAAGGCCAGCCCCAGCAACCCGGGGAGAATCACGATGAACGGAACCATCATCTTGAAGGCCGCGCCGATGATCGGAGCCATTTTGGCCGCCCGCAAATCCTTGGCGGAAAGCACGCGCTGTACTACCAGGAAGTCGGTGGTCCAGTAACCGAACGAGATGATCGCACCCAGACCGAAGACGATGCCCGTCCAGTGGATGCCCATGGGATTGCCATTGAAAGTGCCGAGGGTGGACCACAGGTGCGTGTATTCGCTCGAGGCGTTCCTCGCGATTTGGGCTTTCAGGTTGGTCCAGCCGCCTGTTTCAACCAGCCCCAGTATTGGGATCAGCAGCGCTCCGGCCCAGATCAGGATGAACTGCAGGACTTCGTTAAAAATTGCAGAGCGTAGGCCTCCGAGTGCGACGTAGATCGCCACCGTCAGCGAAGAAATCCAGATGCTGAAGTTGATGTCCCAGCCGAGCACGACTTTCATCACCAGGGCCATCGAATACATGTTGATGCCGCTCATGAGGACGGTCATGAAGGCGAAGGAGACAGCGGAGAGGGTGCGGCTGGATTCTCCGAAACGGAGCTTCAGATATCCGGGGACGGAGTGGGTTTTGGAGATGTAGTAGAACGGCATCATCACCAAGGCGAGAAACAGCATGGCGGGGATGGCGCCGATCCAGTACCAGTGCGTGGCCAGGATGCCGTATTGATAGGAGGCGGCGGCCCAGCCCATGAGTTCGAGGGCGCCCAGGTTGGCGGATAGGAAGCTGAGACCGGCAATCCAGGCGGTCATCTCACGGCCGGCCATGAAAAAGTCTTCGCTGGTGTTGGCCTGTCCTTTCAAATAAAACCCGATCGCCAGGACCAGGACGAAATAGAAAACCACGATGACTACATCCACTGTGGACAAGTGCACCAGTCGATCAGTCACAAACATGGCCAAAGCTGGCATCATTTCCTTTCCTTTGCCTGCCCGTAATAGGCGTTCGTTCCGTGCTTTCTCATGTAGTGCTTGTCGTGCAATCCACGGCCAACCGGTTCCGCCTTGTCGTTGATTCCGCGCGTGAAATAGGCCATGCGCGCCACGGACTCGAGAATCACCGCATTGTGGGCTGCTGTTCCTGCGTCTGTTCCCCAGCAGAATGGGCCATGGTTGGCGACCAAAACTGCCGGAATCGCGGCAGAGTCGATTTTTTGAAACGCCCGAACTATAGCATGTCCGGTGTTGAGCTCGTATTCAGTCTCGATCTCATGGTCTGGCATCACGTCGGTGACTGGAACCGGGCCGTGGAAGTAGTCCGCGTGGGTGGTGCCGAAGCAAGGAATTGGCCGTCGTGCCTGGGCCCACGCCGTGGCATATTCGGAATGGGTGTGGGCCACACCGCCCGTCCCCGAAAACGCTTGGTAGAGGACAAGATGGGTGGGCAGATCGGAGGAAGGTCGCAGCGTCCCTTCGACCATTTTTCCGGCAAGATCGGTAACGACCAGGTGCTCGGGCTTCATGTCCTCGTAGGGCACTCCGCTGGGCTTGATGACCACCAGCCCTTGCTCCCGTGAGATGCCGCTGACGTTGCCAAAGGTGTATAGCACCAGGCCGCGTCGAACCAGTTCCAGATTGGCTTCCAGCACCTGTTCGCGCAACTTTGGTAGCAGCATAGAGTTGGAGAAAGGATCTTACCCGAGAAATTCCGGGATTCCACTGTTGTAATCGTTTACTCAGTTTTCGAGAAAGTAGAGCACGCGCCGGTCTTTGTCAACCGATTTTGCAATGCTTCGCCAGATGGCTGGTCACTCCCAAACCAGTCGGACTCTCAAGCCAACGCAACCGACAACTTGGTCACGGAGGCCGGCGGGAATGTATACATCAGGACCCGCCCTTTGACTTCCAGGGTCTTGCTTTGAGGGGTCACCACATTTCGCTGCTCAAAGGTGTTGTGGGCATGAATATCGGAGTGGGTCAGAGTGGTGACCGACCCCGATTGTATGCTCGCGCCGCGGATTCCGATTTCCGTCTCGCGGGCGACCTTGACATCCGGGTTGACGACCGTCAGGACCAGTTGCCTATCATGCAGCGATGCTGCGCCCTTAAGCCCCCAGAAGGAGGCTGGCTTGCCGCCGCGGTCGTAGCGGATGTTGGGCACGGAGAAAATCGTGCGCAAAGCTTGTCCACCCTGGTGGGCCGCGTACATGGCGAAGACGTGGCCCACGGGTGTGACGCAGAACTTGTCTTCGTGCGCGAGGTACAGGCTGTTGAGGCAATTGATCAGCTGTGCGCAATTTGCCATCGCGACCTTTTCTGGATGACGATTGAAGATGTCCAGCGTCATGCCGCTGAAGACGGCATCGCGCAGGGTGGGCATTTGCTCCAACTGGTCGCCGGGTGTGGCTTCGCTCCCGGAGCGGTACCACGGTCCCCATTCGTCGACCACGAGCTTCACCGAGTGCTCCGGATCCACTTCGCCCATCACCTGCCAATGCCCGTTGATGAAAGACTCCATGCTGTCGCCTTCGCGCAGCAGTTCGTACCAATCGACCGCGTCAAAGTTGAGAGCGTCACCTTTGCCCTTCTCCCAGTCCTTGGTGGCCCCCCGGCTAAGGTTCCATGCATAGTGGTGAAGGGCCACGCCATAAATCGAACGAAGCTGCCGGTTTCCCTTGCGCAGTATTTCTTCGAAGAAGCCGCGAGTCCAGTTCCAGTTATCGTCGTCGGGCCCGGACGCGATAAACGACAATTCCTGCCCGTATCCCGGTACCCAGGTGGCATAGCGGCGAAATTCCACAGCGTATTCTTGTGGAGTGAAATTTCCACCGCATCCCCAGGACTCGTTGCCAACTCCCCAGTAATGCACGTTGAAGGGCTCAGGATATCCGCTCGCGGCTCGCATCTCCGCCAAGGCAGTGCTGCCTGCCGGAGAGTTGCAGTATTCCACCCAACGATAGAAATCCTCGGCGGGAAGACTGCGTACGTTGGCAGCGAGGTAGGGCTCGGCTCCCACCAGTTTGCAGAACTGGACGAACTCATTGGTTCCGAACCGGTTGGGATCGTACTTGTGATTGGGCGGAGCGCTGGCGCTTTCTCCCTCGGCCCAGAAGTTGGTGCGCTTCGGGCGCTTCTCCGTTGGTCCAATCCCGTCTTTCCAGTCATAGCTGTCCGCGAAGCATCCCCCAGGGAAGCGCACTACCGGCGGTTTAATCTTGCGCATCTCATCGACCAGTTCTTTGCGTATCCCGTTGATGTTCGGAATCTTGGAGTTTTCTCCCACCCACAGGCCGTCGTAGACCACACCGCTCAGGTTCTCGGTGAAGTGCCCGTAAACATTCGGGGAGATGACGCCTAAAGGCTCATTGGGCAGAATTTCAATGCGAGACTCAAGTCCCTCGTCCGTTGCGAAAGGGAACGGCGCCCGCCGACCGAAGAGCAAGGCCCCGGCTCCCATCAGACTCTTCTGCACAAATTCTCTACGTCGGATCATCGTTGCTCTCCTTATTTGAGACGCGGCTCAAAGCGAGCTCGCAACTCCGTTTGTCGCGGTAAGTATAGTAAACGGTTTCTCTCCGGCTGCCAGCCTCCGAGCTGCCGTGCCCCCAGTTCCCAATTCGGGAGGAAGAATTCATCTCGCAGCGAAGTAAACGCTTTTCCCGTTTGGTTCATCGTTTATCTGTGGCATATACTCAGGGACCGATTCGGCCAACACTTTTTCTTCCGAAGCAGAGCGCCTGAAGACGATGGACGCAGGAGCGCATTCATGAACCGCCGATCTTTCGTGAAGGACGCGGCCCTTCTCTGCACGCTCGGACGACTCAGTACGAAGTCAATCTTTGCTTCCGCCCAGGCGATGGCAGAGAAACACGCTCCGGCCGCAGGAGACGCCATCGACGCAAGCCACATCCCCCGTGGGCGCGGCTTCAATCTGCAGGGCAGATTCTCGATGCCGCAACGTCCCTACGACGGGCCCGCCTATGAAGAGTTCGACTTCGCGACGATGGCGGAGTGGGGCTTCGATTTTACCCGGCTGCCGCTCTGGTACTGGGTGTGGGGCAGTCGCGATGACTGGTCCGACATTCGTGAAGAACCCTTGAAGAAGATCGACCAGACGGTGGAACTGGGCCACCAGCACGGCATCCCCATCAACCTGAACTTCCACCGCATTCCGGGGTATTGCATCAACGGCCGGGAGCTCGAGCCTGCGGACCTCTTTACCGGCGCCAAGGCCGAGCGGGACAGAGCGTTGGCCGCCAGTGTCTATCACGGGAAAGCCTTTGCGCACCGCCGCAAGGGGATTCCCAATCGCCGCTTAAGCTTCGACCTCATCAACGAACCACCCATGATGTGATCGAGGGCGGCGGTGACAGGGCGTTTCGATTCGTGACCGCGTGGCTTACCCGGGCACTTCTACATTCTTGTCCACCTCGGACGTACCCGAGGAAGAACGATTTATCGGCAACGATCTCGACGGAGCGCAGCGTAGGTTCGAAACGGGGCAGGGTGGATTTGTCATCTGTTGCGCCGGGTGGGATATGCAACGCTTCGGCGTGGAGCAGGATTTTCTCCATCGAGTTTTTCCCGAAGTTGTCAGCGCGGACGACATGCTCAATGCTTTGAACTTTTGTTCTCGGGGTGCATCCCGGAGAGAACACCGCCTCGTTGCGTCGGGCCTGGGAGCTCGCTCGATGACGATTGGATACGGCTTCAACCGCGCCGACTGGTCCTATATTCCGGAGGAGTGCCCTCGGGGACGGGGCTGATTCGCCTCGACTTCCCGGAGCTGAAGGATTTTCCCTACCTGTGGCAGCAGGGGGAGTATGTACTGGGAGGCGGTTCGTCGACCTACATGTTTCTGGTGCTGGCAGCGGATCACGTGCTCAATGGGAAGTAGAGGCAGAGCCTTACATGGATCCATTGGGAGGGTTATGACGAACGGGAGACGGTTTCTTCGGATGTGGAGCAGCGTAGCCTTCGCCGTACCACTTGCGCTTGGTTCGTCGGGCATCGGACAGGAGGTGCCGCGACAACCAGTAGCAAAGCCCAAGCCCGTTCCCTACCTCGAGCCGAACAAGAGCAACTACCTGAAGTTTGCCGACGAGATCGAAGGGACCCTGCGGCGGGACGTGCTCGACGTGTGGTTCCCGAGAACCGTCGATAACGAGAATGGCGGGTTCCGGTCTGATTTCGCGCGCGACTGGAAGCCCGGTGTGCGGAGTGAAGGCAAGTTCTCAGTATTCCAGGGGCGCATGACCTGGATCTCGGCTCAGGTTGCGATGCGTCGGCCGGAGTTGAAAGACCGTTTCCTTCCCATCGCGCAACATGGCGTGGAATACTTGAACAACACCCTCTGGGACAAGCAATATGGTGGCTTTTTCTGGGGGCTTGATGACAAGGGACAGATCTCAACTTTCTACAGCGACGGCAAGCACCTTTATGGAATGAGTTTCGGCCTATACGGGGCGGCGGCCGCGTACGGCGCGACCGGGGATCCGAAGGCGCTCGAACTCGCGCAGAAGGCCTTTCGCTGGATTGACGAACGCGGCCACGACGCCAAGAATGGCGGTTATTTTGAATGGCTGACGCGGGAGGGAAAGGTTGTAGAAGGCAATCCGGACTCAGTCACGCTACAGGGCGTGCCAGTTGCGGAGTTTCCCATCGGTTACAAGTCGATGAACACCCACATCCACCTGCTGGAGTCGTTCACGCAGCTCTACGAAGTGTGGAAGGACGACACCTTGCGGCAGCGGTTGGAGGAACTGCTGGCGATCAACCGCGACAAGATCTGCACGCAGCCCGGGGTGATGAACCTCTATTTCACAAACGACTGGCGTCCGTTCCCCGACCACGACTCCTATGGCCACGACATCGAGACTGCCTACCTCATGCTCGAAGCCGAGGATGTGCTGGGACATGGCCACGATCTGAAAACCGAGCATATGGCAAAGTTGCTGGTGGATCACGCGCTCGCGAACGGCTGGGATGAAATATATGGCGGATTCTTCCAAGACGGCACGACGTTCGGCAAGCCGGAATCGAGGCTTAAAGAGTGGTGGGTGCAAATGGAAGGTCTCAACTCACTGCTTCTGATGCATGAGAAGTACGGACAACAAACAGATGCCTATTTCAAGGCCTTCGAGCAGCAGTGGCGGTTTATCAAGACTTATCAGATCGACAGTGAATTTCACGGAATTTACGAGATGGTCGGGCCCGATGGCAATCCAGTAAATCCAAGCAAAGGACGCATCTGGAAGGCAGCGTACCACGACGGGCGGGCGCTGCTGAACGTGTCGGAGCGGTTGCGCAAACTGGCGGATGCGGGATCGAAATGATGCGTCGAAACGCCACAGCCGTTGCAGCGGTGCTTTGCCTGACACTGGCAACTTTGTCCTGTTCCAGGCTGCAAAGAAACTCTGCCAGCTTTGACCCGGATGGGACCGCGCATGTTGAGCGGGTTGTTCCCATGCCGTCCACGGTAAGTCCGGAGGCGCAGGAGTGGCTGGCTTCGCTCCCTGGAAAGAGGCCCGGGCCGGATTCGTTGGCAGGCATTCGTGCGGCTACCGACGAATGGCGCAGAAAGGATTCCGCGGAAGCCCGCGGGATTTATCCGGTGAACGTTGAAGAGGCGAACATCGCGGGTGTTCGCACCGACATCATCACGCCGCTCACGACGCCAGAGCCCAATCGCAACCGGGTGCTGATCAACCTGCACGGTGGAGGATTCATTTCCGATTCGGGATCGCTCATCGAAGGCATTCCGATCGCGAACCTGACCAAGACCAAAGTTGTCTCGGTGTACTACCGGCTCGCTCCGGAGAATTCCTTTCCCGCCGCCGTGGACGATGTGGTTGCCGTCTACCGAGAGCTGCTCAAGAGTTACAAGCCGGGGAGCATCGGCATCTTCGGCACTTCGGCAGGGGCGATCTTGACCTGTGAGGTTGCCGTCCGGCTGAAGCGCCTGGGATTTCCGCTGCCGGGGGCGCTGGGGGCGTTCTCCGTGCACGCAGACTTCAGTCGACCCAGTGACTCTCGTGCCTTCTTCACGCTCGATGGACTGCCCGGACGGCTGGGCGTACCAGATCCGAATCACCCACCGACCGACCCGTATCCGGGCAGTGTCGACCGCAGGGACCCGGTGCTATCGCCAATTTTCGCGGATCTGCGTGGAATGCCTCCGTGTCTGCTGGTCACCAGCACGCGCGATCTCTTGCTCAGCGACACGGCTTTATTTCATCTCGCCCTCCTGCGCGCAGGGAACGACGCGCAGCTGGTAGTTTTTGAGGCGCTACCACACGCTTTCTGGTATCAGTTCCAATTGCCCGAAACAAAGGAAGCGCTCAAGTTAATGGCAGAGTTCTTCGACAAGAGAGTAGGACGTTAGACACGATGGAGGTCTTCTCCGTGGTTGGTAAGAACATCTTGTGGATGGGGATTACGCTTGTTTCCTTCACACTTTCGCTAAACCCCGTTTTCGCGCAGGGCAATTCTCAACCCATTGGCCTGTTCGAAAATCACACCGATATCGGCACGGTGCTGCATCCCGGCTCCGCCACATACGATGCGGCGAGAGGCAGTTACGCCATTGCCGGCAGCGGCGCAAACATGTGGTTCACGGCGGACGCCTTCCAGTTCGTCTGGAAGAAAGTCTCGGGAGACGTGACGTTGACGGCTGACATCTCGTTCGTCGGGAACGGCGGGAATGAGCACCGCAAGGCCGTGCTGATGGTCCGGCAGAGCCTCGACGCAGATTCCGCCTACGCTGATCTGGCTCTACATGGGAATGGTCTGACATCGCTCCAGTACCGAGACGCCAAAGGCGGGGCCACGCACGAGATCCAAGCGAATGTCTCAGGTCCGAAGAAACTGCGCCTGGAAAAGCGGGGCGAGTATGTCTATATGGACCTGGCCGGCGAGGGCGAGGATCTCCACATGGCAGGCGGATCGACGCGGGTCCCTCTGGAAGGATCGTTCTACGTGGGGATCGGCGTCTGCTCCCATGACAAGGATGTAGTGGAGAAAGCTGAGTTCTCCAATGTCGACGTGGCAACTGGCCCCCAGAAGTTAGCGGAGGACCCGAAGCTCTATAGCACGCTCGAGACCGTCACCATCGCATCCACCGACCGCCGAGTAGTCTATGTCGCCCGGGAGCGCTTCGAGGCGCCCAACTGGACACCGGACGGAGCCGCCCTTGTGTTCAATCGCAACGGACGCATCGAACGCATTGCCGCGGCGGGAGGCAAGCCGGAGACCGTCGACACCGGATTTGCAACGCGCTGCAATAACGACCACGGAGTCTCGCCGGACGCAAAATGGCTCGCCATCAGTGATCAATCCCAGGAGGAACATCGTTCCATCGTCTATATCGTACCCATCGCTGGCGGCTCGCCTCGGCGCATCACTCAGAAATCGCCCTCCTATTGGCACGGTTGGTCGCCAGACGGCAAGACGCTCGCGTTCGTCGGTGAACGGAACGGCGAATTCGACATTTACGCAATCCCAGTCGCCGGTGGTGAAGAAACTCGCCTCACTTCCGCCAAGGGCCTCGACGATGGGCCTGAATATTCACCGGATGGCAACTACATTTACTTCAACTCCGAACGCACCGGCCGCATGCAGATTTGGCGGATGAAGCCGGATGGCAGTGAGCAGGAGCAGATCAGTTCGGATGACTTTAACAACTGGTTTCCTCACGTCTCGCCCGATGGCCAGTGGATGGTATTCCTCACCTACGACAAGAGCGTGACGGGTCATCCCGAGAACAAGGACGTCATGCTGCGTCTCATGTCTCTCAGCGACAAGAGAATTACTGTGCTGGCCAAATTGTGGGGAGGGCAGGGCACGATTAATGTTCCGTCCTGGTCGCCCGACAGCAAGCAATTGGCGTTCGTGAGCTTTCAGTTAAAGCCTTAAGGGACTTTTGCCGGGAATCGAGAGCTTCAAGGCGGGGCGTTCCAACCGAAGGAGGTGCACCTAGGTTCGCGCCGCTGGACGGAGTTTCTGCTCCACACGGTCCGGAGAGGCGGACGGGTGCTGAGCGGGCGACCGTTGTGTGGATTGCCGAATCACAAGCTTGGGAGTGATGAGTATCTTCTTGACTCGCGACTTGTTCTTCGCTCCGATTTGTTCCATCAGGAGTTGGGCAGCTTGCTTACCGATCTGCACGGTTCCCTGGTCAACCGTCGTCAAGGGGATCGCCAGCATATCCGAGTAGTGAACATTCCCGGCGCCCACGACGGCAATATCTTGAGGAATGTCCAGGCCGGCCTCGGAGATTGCTTTCATCGCGCCGATCGCGACCGGATCGTTGTAACAGAAAATACCGTCAGGGATGGGATCCAACTGCAGGAGCTTGCGCATCGCGGTGTAGCCGCTCACGTCGACGTAGCGGGCTCCCACAATATAGTTCGACGATACCGGAAGCCCGTGCTTCTTCAACGCATGACGATAGCCTGCCAAGCGGGCCGCGGCGATCCAATTCCGGGGCCGCGCAAATGGGCGATGCGGCGACACCCCTGCGCGATGAGGTGAGCGGTGGCGAGTTTTCCGATCGCTTCATTGTCGGCACCGACGAAGCTCGCGTTTACACCGGCGATCGGACGGTCGATCAGGACCAGGGGTACCTTTCGTTTTCGGATTCCTTCAAACAGATCAGCGCGGGATTGCGCTGATGCTGCGATGAGCCCATCCACCTGCCGCGCCATGAGGGCGTCCGCCTCGTTCTCTCCAGTTCGAGATCCTCTTCGAAGTAGGAAATGATGACGTGATAGCCCTGCGGCCGCACGGTCTCGGCGATAGCCCTGGCTACCTCCGCAAAGAACGGGTGTGTGAAGTCCGGGAGCAGTAGGCCAATCGTGAACGTCTTGCGGGTCACGAGGCTGCGAGCGATCCAATTGGTCTGGTAATTGAGCTCTTTGGCACGCTGGAGAACGCGTTTCCGGGTGGCGACGCTGATCTTGCCCTGGTTGCGCAAGACTTTCGAAACGGTCACGACCGAAACGTTCAAACCCTTGGCGATGTCCCGCATCGTAACGGGCATAGCCGCAGAGCATATCACACGAGACATTGGCCCGCCGCCTGCGAGATAAGCGATTACCCCTGGCGTTTCGCAAGGTAAACGATTCTCTACCGTAGTTTAGCGAGCGAGTTCGTGTCCAGCTGCGATTCGAGACCTTCAATACCTTAACCACGTCCAGTGGGGGGGAAATAACACGGGTAGCAATATATTCGACGGCGTGCTCCGAAGTATCTCCAGCCCAAGCCCCGGGCAAGCGCCCGACAAAACCAACGTGGGCGCCTCGGGCAAGCTGGTTAGCACACGCGACCCGCGACAGGTGCAGCTCGGGATCAAGCTGTACTGCTGATCTCAGATTGCATTTTAACCTTCTTTGCAGATGCTAAACTGTTGTCGGAATTTTCAATGGAGCGTCTCGCGATTGCACTCTGGGTTCTTAGCTCGCCTCCTACGTGCAATCTGCCGCGGGCACCCAGACGCAGCAGGTATTTGAACACGCCTCGGAGGCCCTTCAGAGGGGCGACTACTCCGCCGCAGAGAGCGGTTTCCGCAAAGTCCTGCAAAGCGAACCTGGCAACCTCCAGCGCCCTCGGCAACCTTGGAGTGGTGTACTCGCGCACCAACCGCGATGCGCACGCGATCGACGTCTACCAACAGGCTTTGCACGCGGCGCCGCAGGACGGTGGCATCCTTTTGAATCTCGGCCGGGTTTATCTGAAGCAGGACGACTACGCCCGTGCCTTACCCTATTTTCGCCGCCTCCACGCTCGTGATCCCGGGAACCTGCAGGCAACCAACCGGCTGGCCACCTGCCTGGTTTACGGAGGTCAGCCTGCCGCGGCGTTGCACTTACTGAAACCGTTGGCGGACAAGAAGCCTGATCCCGCGACTCTCTATTTGCTGGGAGTGGCCTACTCGCGAACCGGCCAGGCCGACGCCGGCCGACAGGTGTTCGCCAAACTATTTGTCGATGCGAGCACCAAGGCGCAAGCGAACTTTCTGCTCGGGCAGGCATACTACGATTCTGCGCGCTTTCAAGAAGCCGAGCAGGCGTACAAAGATGCTTTGGCAACCGACCCGGCGTTTCCGTGGGAGCACCGTGAATTGGCGAAGGTTTATATCAGTCTTAAGCGAGAGGCCGAGGCGCAGAAGGAGTTGGATCTGGCCCTCCGACAGGATTCACAGGATGCCAGCGCGATCTATTTTCTGGAGGCGCTTCTCGTGCAGACCGAGCACTATCCCGAAGCGTTGCCACATCTGGAACGCGCCCACAAATTGACTCCCGATTCCTGGGCTGCCGCCTTCTATCTTGGCAAGGCGAAACTCAAAATGAACGACTCAAAAAGCGCCGTCGCACTTCTCCGGCAGGCTGCTGACATCAATCCCGACGAACCTTCGATCTACTATTTGCTGGCCACTGCTCTGAAGACTATAGGACGCAGCGAGGAAGTCAAGCGGGCCTTGCGTCGTGTGACCGAGCTTCATACCAATGCGCTTGACGCCGAAAAACGCGCCCCGCGCGACGCACATGTGGTAGGTGCCCGATAATGGCGGGTCGCAGATCGGGGGTGTTTGTTCTGGCGGGCTTGGTTGCCCTGCTCACCCTAACCGCTCCCCGCCACATCTCCGCTCAGGGCGTAACCCAGGGCTCCGGACAGCCCCCGCCCGGCGCCAAGGCCATCAAGTGTCAAGCTCGCCCCATCCCGCAGCTGCAAGACATCACGGAGAAGGCGGGCATTCGTTTCAGCCATACTTCGGCCCCTGGGAACCGCTACATCGCCGAATCCATGAGCGGCGGTGTGTTGTTGCTCGACTACGATCGCGACGGCTGGCTGGATATTTATTTAACGAATGCGCCTTCGGTTGAAATGGCCAACAAGGACGAGAAGAGTCGAAGCGCCCTGTACCACAACAATCATGACGGAACGTTCACGAATGTGACTGACAAGGCGGGGGTCGCGACTCCGGGCTTTGCCATGGGCGGCGCGGTAGGCGACTACAACAACGACGGCTGGCCCGATATCTACGTCACCTGCCTGCACGGAAATGTCTTGTATCGCAACAACGGTGATGGGACTTTTACCGATGTAACCGCAAAGGCGGGAGTGGCCGACGGGCGGTGGTCGACCGGAGCCGCTTTCGGCGACTACGACGGAGACGGCCTGGTTGACCTGATGGTCGCAAACTACACCGAGTTCGATCTTGCCCATCCCCCCGTGTTTGGCAGCGGCTTTACCTGCAAATTCATGGGCGTCGATGTGCAATGCGGTCCACGCGGACTAAAAGGCGCTGGCGATTCGCTGTTTCATAACAACGGCGATGGCACCTTCACCGATGTCTCCAAGAAAGCCGGCGTCGATGATCCGAGCGGGTACTATGGGCTGACCGTGCTGTGGGCGGATTTCAACAACACGGGGCGGCCCGACATCTATGTCGCCAACGATTCCATGGCGAACTTCCTCTATCGCAATGAAGGCAACGGGAAATTCACCGAGATAGGACTGGAGTCGGGAACAGCCTTGAGCGAGGACGGTCACGAGCAGGCCTCGATGGGAGTTGCGATCGGCGACTACCTGCACACGGGCCGCCCTTCCCTGTTCGTTACGGACTTCTCGCTCGACTACACCGCGTTGTATCGCAACGATGGCAAGTGGGATTTTCAGGATGTGTCCTATCAGTCGGGCATCGGCTTGCCGTCGGTTCCCTGGGTGAAGTGGGGAGACGCGTTCGTGGATCTCGACAATGATGGCTGGCTCGACCTCATCACGGTCAACGGCCATGTGTATCCCCAGGTCGATTCCCTTCCCTCGGCCGGCGGCTATCGTCAGCCGAAACTCGTCCACTTCAATCAGAAAGATGGGACCTTCTGCGACGCCAGCGAACAGTCAGGCCCGGCCCTGCTCGAAAAGCGCGTGTCGCGCGGCCTGGCGGTCGGCGATCTCTTCAACGACGGAAACATGGATCTTGTGGTCGGGGATCTGGTCGGCAGTCCGATGCTGCTGAAAAATTCCGGAGTGGAAAACCGCCATTGGGTCAGCTTCGAACTCGCGGGGACAAAGAGCAACCGCTTGGCAATTGGAGCCAGACTCAAGGTCATCGCGGGAGGCGTGACTCAGACTGAGGAAATCCACAGCGGCGGGAGCTATCTCTCGCAGAACGACCTACGCGTTCACTTCGGCCTTGGATCTGCACCGAAGGTTGACAGTGTCGAGATCCGTTGGCCTTCCGGCGCGACGGATGTTCTGAAGGATCTGGGCGCTGACAAATACTATGCGGTGCTCGAGGGCAAAGGCGCTGTGCCTTTCGACGAAATCCGGCCCTCCCTGCCGAAACCCGCAGCAAACCCTGAGGAGGGGGCCCGCAATCTTGCGAAGTGAATTTCAAGCCTGAGGCGTCTTCCGGAAACCTGTGCCCCGAGTTGGACGCGACAGCACAGCGCGACTGGCTTCTCAGTCCGGGAACCGGTATCCCGCCTTCAGCTCGCAACGGTAGACATTGGTCTGGTCTCGATTGACTCTCTCATTGCAATTGGCCCAACTCAAGAAGAGATCTGGTCCGAGTGGGAAGATAATAGTCTCTCCAGCCATGTCGGCTTCGAGGCTCACGCCTTCAGCGTCAGCTGGCAAAGTAAAATTGAGCGCGGGACCAAAGATCACAGGATAAGACTGATGGTCGATCTGGCTCTGCATGGCGTGGACCACCTCTGCTTCCACTAAAAAGGTGGCGGTATTTGACCAATTGCGAGCAAAAGCCGTGATTTTCTGGCTGCTTTTGGGAAACCGTTCGGACTCTATTTTCGTAAACGGGCAGGGCCCTGCAATGCACGAGACTCGAGCATTTTGAAATTGATTTCCCATGCCCGCGTCCAGCGATGCCGAACCGATCGAGGCTTTCCATTTGCCGTCGGGCGAACACGTAGCTTGCCCCTTGCAGGGTACGTTCGCGACATTTTCAACCTGAAACGTTTTCACCGCGCTGCCCACATTCATCGTTCTCATGGCCTTGATTGAATAGCGAGCACGGATATTGCTCACCGTGATTGCGGACCGATTGGGCACATCCGTACTATTCCTGGGAAGGGGCACCATGTGAGCGAGATACAGTTTGTCACCCGCAACTTCTTCAAGGTCGAGAGGCTGATATTTGGGATGTCTAAATTTCAGGGTGACCACGTGCCCTTTGCGTACCTTTTTGAGCAATGGGAGGGCGAAGAAACCGGACGAGTCGGATTTGGTGGGAGCATTCGCCAAACTGTTCGTCGCAGTGATTTCTACATCAGCAATGGGCAACTGCTTCCTGGAGTCGGCGTCTTGTACGGTAACCGCACCGGTGATCATCAATGGCCCGGCAAGCCGGCGACGAAAGAAGACGGCGCCCACCGTCACAACGAGCCCTACGGCCAGCACGATCCAGAGCGCGAGTTTTCTATCCTTCGTCATCAAAATGATTTCGAATTATTTACGAGAGATGGTACCTCAACGGCATAGAGCGTGCACTCAGATGCGGCAGACACACATTGAGGTTTTATGTCCAAATCGTTTAAGATTTAGGCCACTCAAAGGATGAAAACTAAGCGCCCCAAAGCATCCTCACGCCGTGATTTTGTGAAACAGATCCTGGGCGCGGGTGGCTGCCTACCACTCGCCCGCCTTGCGTTTTCTCTTCCCGGTGCCGAACAGGGGCGCAAGGTTGCGGCACGCCCATCCGGTCCAGGCTCGCTACCCCCGGAGGACCACCAGTTCCTGAATGACCTGGAGAAGGCCAACTTCCAGTATTTTTGGGAGCAGGCCAATCCAAAGACCGGTTTGGTCAAGGATCGATGCAATGTTCGCACCAATGATGGCGGAATTGTCGGCAGCATCGCGGCCACCGGTTTCGGATTGACAGCCCTGTGCATCGGAGAGAAGCGTGGGTTCGTCCCGCGTGCGTGGGCGCAAGAACGTGCCGTAACCACCCTGCGATCTCTTTGGGGAAAACTGCCGAATCATCGTGGGTTTTTCTATCATTGGGCCAACATTAATACTGGCGAACGAGTTTGGGATGCTGAGGTATCTTCGGTGGATACCACAATCTTGCTGTGCGGAGTTTTGGCTTGCCGGGAATACTTTCAGGATGCTGAGGTCGATGCCCTAGCCGGTGCCATCTTCGATCGGGTGGAGTGGACTTGGCTGTCTGAAGACACCGCCCTGTTGCCGCATGGGTGGACACCCGAGATCGGCTTTTTACCCTATCGCTGGGACAACTACAGCGAATTGATGATGATGTATCTGCTGGGTTTGGGTTCTACCTCTTATCCGCTTCGCGACGAAACCTGGACCGCCTGGAAACGGTTGAAATTCGAATACGCCGGCCTGCGCTACATTGGCTCGTTCGCGCCGCTCTTTGTCCATCAGTACTCGCAAGCCTGGTTCGATTTCCGGCACAGGCGCGACAAGTACGCGGATTATTTTCAGAACTCGATCACCGCGACCGATGTCCATCGCCGCTTCTGCCTCGAGCTAGCCAAGCAATTTCCAACCTACAGTGATGATTTGTGGGGCATCACCGCTTCCGACTCTCCGGCCGGCTATGTGATTTGGGGCGGTCCCCCGGCCGTGGGGCCGATTGATGGAACCGTGGTGCCAAGTGCGACGGGTGGATCCTTGCCCTTTCTGCCGCAGCCGGTGATGCGCGTGCTGCGGACGATCAAGGACCGGTACCCCTCCGCTTGGAGCAAATACGGTTTTGTGAATGCATTTAACCCGCTGAAGAACTGGTACGACAGTGACGTGATCGGAATCGACACCGGGATCACGCTGTTGATGGCGGAGAATGTGCGCACCGGATTTGTCTGGAATACGTTCATGAAAAGCGAAGAAGCCAAACGTGGCATGGAGCGTGCCGGGTTCAGGAAATATTGAGCCTTCGACGCGACCGAGCGCGCATCCTCAAGATCTTCGCGGGTCGTCCGTAACGTTCTTTCATCCGACAGTGCATTTATTTCCCGAAGCCTGAACGAGTGTTGCCGCGAACCGAATTCTTGATGGATCCAATCCGGGGCTGTCTCGCCTCGTCTCGCCCCTCCCTAACACGTACATTATGAAGGACATATTTGATTCGCGAGGTTGCGGACTGCTCTTGCCGCAGGTCTTCAATTGAGATAGACCTTTTTGCGGTCGAATCGGAATTCAACGTGAGATAGGAAAACGGGGCGATTTGGTCGGCGGGACAGGAAAGAGTATCTTCGTTACGCCTGCTAAAACCCCCAAGGCGCCTTTTGGCATCTTTAGGTCAACGCATTTCTTGGGGAAACGACCGAAATGGCTGCGCGGGAAAACTTCTGGAGCGGATTGCTGAAGCGTCTCTCTGCGCTTCGCAATGTGCCCCCCGTTCTCCGGATTGTTTGGAAGTCCGGGCCGATCGTGGTTTCCTTAGGACTGGTCTTCCGGCTGATTGCCTCCCTCCTACCCATCGCTTCCCTGTGGATCACAAAACTCATCATTGATGCCATCGTGCGGGCCATTTCCAGCCGTCAATCCGTGCCCTCTTCTCTGTGGTGGCTGGTCGCTGCAGAATTCGGCATCGCGATATTCGGCAGTGCTCTCAGCCGCGTCATTGACTATCTTGACGCTTTATTCGCGGACAAGTACACCCGCCACGTCAGCATTGAGGTCATGAAGCATGCCGCGGAACTGGATCTTATAGCTTATGAAGACCCAGTCTTCTATGACCGGCTGGAACGAGCACGGGTCCAGGCCACCGACCGGCTGGGTATGATTCAGTCCATCGGGCGACTAGTGCAGCAGGTGATTACGGCTGCCTCCCTGTCGGTTACCATTCTGCTGTTCTCGCCATGGCTTTTGCTGTTGTTGATTGCCGGCATTCTCCCGGCATTTCTTGGGGAAAGCCACTTCGCATTTCTTGGGTATGCGAGAAATTTCCGCCAAACCCCCGTCCGCAGAGAGCTCGATTACTTGCGGGTATTGGGAGGAAGCCGGGAGGCTGCCAAGGAACTCAAGCTGTTTGGGCTGAAGGATTTCCTTCTCGAACGGTTCACACGCCTCTCAGACCAGATCTATCAGGAGAACGTCGGTCTGGCCCGCCGCAGGCTGATTGCAGGATCTTTTTTATCCATGATCGGTACCGCCGGCTACTACTCCGCATATGCGTACGTTATCTGGCGGACAGTAACGGGCTCGCTGAGCATCGGCACACTGACTTTTCTGACCGGTGCCATTGTGCAGGCGAGCGCGAACATCCAACAAATCTTCTCCACCCTATCAAGCATCGCCGATCAGGCTCTGTTTCTCACCGATCTGCTGGCTTTCTTTGAGATGCAGCCCACCATCCGTTCCAAGCCTAAGGCGTTACCAGCTCCGCGGCCGATTGTGCGCGGATTCGAATTTCGCAATGTGTCATTCCGGTATCCGGGAACATCGCGACTGGTGTTGAACGGCTTGAATGTCAGTCTGCGTGCTGGCGAGCGGGTCGCCCTCATTGGGGAGAACGGTGAAGGTAAGACGACTCTCGTCAAGCTGATGACGCGCCTTTACGATCCCACCGAAGGGCAGGTCCTGCTCGATGGAATCGATCTTCGCGAATACAACCTTGAGGATCTTTACCGCGAAATTGGCGTCATCTTCCAGGATTTCATGCGGTACGAGATGACCGCGCGCGAGAACATCGCAGTCGGGCAGATCGATGCGATCAACAACCTTTCACTTCTTCAAATGGCCGCCGACAAGAGCATGGCAAAAGAAGTGATTGAGAGGCTTCCCCGCGAGTATGAACAAATGTTGGGACGCCGCTTTGAGAGGGGTGTGGATTTGTCTGGCGGCGAGTGGCAGAAAGTAGCGCTGGCACGCGCCTACCTCCGCGACGCCCAAGTTCTCATTCTCGATGAGCCCACGGCTGCCCTCGATGCGCGCAGTGAGTTCGAAGTGTTTCAGCGGTTCGCAGAACTTACCGCCGGGAAGACGGCCCTCTTTATTTCTCACAGATTCTCCACCGTGCGCATGGCACAGCGCATCCTGGTGCTGGAGAATGGGAGAATTGCCGAGGACGGTAGTCATGAAGAGCTGTTCCATCTCCGAGGGCGTTACGCGGAGATGTTTGAAATGCAAGCTGCCAGCTATCGGTAAGAGATGAGTTCACGAGACTCAACAAACTTAAGATGCCGCAAAATACACATTTGGAAAATGTCAGTACGGAAACCGAACGCCTGCCCGAGCCAGGCCGTGATACCCAGAATCCGCAAGTATTGCGCGAAAAAGCGGCAGAGCTCGCACATTCCTTAGTATGGTTGCCAAACTCTCCTTCCTCGCACACATTTGCGGAACGCAGCTCCGCGCTTACACATGCCCTCCAAGTCATATTTGCTGCCCTGGAAGCGCCCCCGCCGGAACCACCGATCTCGGATGATTTTCGTTGGCTTTATGACAACGGCCGACTCATGTACACGGAACTTCGCGATACGGCGAGAACACTTAACTCCCGCGCGAAGACACCGCACGTCCGTACTCAGAAGGGCGAGGTCATGCCGCGAGTACTGGCGCTCGCTGAGGGATTTCTTGATGTCGTCTCCTATCAGTACGGCGAGCAAGAATTCGCGCTGTTCTTCGAAATGTTTCAACGAACCACGGTCTTGAAATCGCATGAACTCTGGACGCTTGCCTCGGCATTGAAGTTGGTACTTCTGGAACAAATTGCTGCACGCGGCAAGCGCCTGCTTCGTGATGCAACCGATGACTCCCAAGGAGTGGCTGTTTGCATACGCAGTCTGCGCGACATCGGGCAAACGCCCTGGAAGGATGTGCTCGAGCCGCTCATGGTGATTGACCAGCTGTTGCGGCAGGACCCCTCGGACTCCTATTCCCGCATGGATCGTGAAAGCCGCGATTTGTATCGAAAGAAGGTGTCGAACATCGCAGACCATTCTGATTTCACCGAGCCGGAGGTTGCCAGGGAGGCGCTCGCTCTCGCCCAGGAGGCGAGTCGCCGCACCCATACAGATCCGCGCACCGGTCTGCGAGAATCTCACGTAGGCTATTACCTGGTCGACAAGGGAATCTCGCTTCTTCATCACAAAGTGGGCTTCAGGCCGCCCCTTGGCCAGAAAATTCAGGGATTGCTGCGCCGGCATCCCGACGAATTCTTCCTGTTGGGCATAGAGATACTCACCCTTGCCATCATGGCTGTGGCAGTACTATTCCTCACGGATTCCTCCAGTTCGCCCGCGTTCATTTTGTTCTCGATGCTGATACTGCTGTTGACGAGTTCACAGAGTGCGGTGCAGTTGACGAATTATCTCGTCACGTCCCTGTTACCGTCGGAGATTCTTCCAAAACTGGATTTCTCCGAGGCGGTTCCTGACGAATGCATCACGATGGTCGCAGTTCCCAGTCTGCTTTTGAGTGAACATCAGGTACGAGGCCTGGTGGAGAACCTGGAGGTACGCTTTCTCGGAAATCATGACCCCAACATTCATTTTGCGCTCCTGACAGACTTACCTGATACGCGAGAACCCGCGCGAGAAGACAGTCCGTTGATTGCCCTGTGCGCGGATTTGATCCGCGAATTGGACGAGAAATATGCGAGCCAAGCCATGGGCTCGTTCTTTCTCTTTCATCGGCATCGGGTGTACAACCCGCGCGAGAGGTCCTGGATGGGATGGGAACGCAAGCGCGGCAAATTGCTGGATCTAAATAAGCTGCTGCGCGGACAATACGACAGCTTTCCTCTGAAGGTTGGGGAGCTGTCCATTCTTCCACGGGTTCGCTTCGTGATCACCCTGGACTCCGACACGGAGCTTCCGCGGGGCACCGCCCACCGCATGATAGGAGCCTTGGCGCATCCGCTGAACCAGGCCATCATCGACCCTGAAAAGGGCACGGTTGTCGCCGGATATGGCATCCTGCAGCCGCGCGTCGGAGTCAGTGTGCAAAGCACCGCTCGCTCAAGGCTCGCGGCCATCTACGCCGGTGAGACGGGCTTCGACATCTATACCCGCGCGGTTTCAGACGCTTATCAGGATCTGTACGGAGAGGGCAGCTTCACTGGAAAGGGGATCTATGAAGTGGACGTCGTGCATCGCGTTCTCGATCAGCGGTTCCCACGAAATGCTCTATTGAGTCATGACCTGATCGAAGGCGCCTATGCACGCGCCGGTTTGGCGAGTGATATAGAGGTGATCGAGGATTACCCCTCGCACTACAACGCGCACAATCGGCGGAAACACCGCTGGTTGCGCGGGGATTGGCAAATTGCTGGATGGCTGCTGCCTCACGTGCCGGAGGAGTCCGGGGACCGCGTGCCCAACCCGATCTCGCTCATTTCATGGTGGAAGATCTTCGACAACTTGCGCCGCAGCCTGGTGGAACCCGCCACTTTCCTGCTGCTCGTCGTCGGCTGGTTCATGCTCGGCCGACGGTCATGGCAGTGGACTCTAGCCACAATTTGCATTCTGTTCATCCCTGCATGGTTCCAGCTTGTCTTCAATCTGGTGCGCGCTCTTGTTCGCTTCAATTCAACCGCCGCCCGCGAAGCGGTAAGCACGCTCTACACCTCAAACGTCACCCTATTTTTCACGCTAATCTTCCTCGCCCATCAGACCGTGCTTTCGCTTGATGCCGTAGTGCGAGCGCTGGTCAGGCGCCTCGTCACCCACCGCCGGCTGCTGGAATGGGAAACGGCGGCCGAAACGGATCTGAATATTCGGGGGGGCGCGCCGGTGGACGTGTATCTCAATTGGGTACCGATGCTTTCGATCGGATTGGGACTCCTTGTGTGGGCCGCGCGGCCCGAGGCGCTCCCGACCGCTCTGCCAATCTTGTTGCTTTGGGCCTGCAGCAAACCTGTTTCAACATGGCTGAATCGCCCTCCGGCTCCGGCACGAAATCAAACCTCTGCTAAAGACGTGGCATTTCTTCGGCGCGCAGCTTTACAAACCTGGCGATACTTCGCCGAGTTCAGTACCCCTGAGCACAACTGGTTGATACCCGACAACGTTCAGGAGCAGCCTGCCGCCATAGCGGCACGGGTATCGCCAACAAACATTGGGTTTTTGCTCAATGCCCGGCAGGTGGCATGCGAATTCGGGTATTTGACGGTGCCGGAATTTGCCGAACAGACACTTCGAACCCTGGTCACCCTGTCGGCTCTGAAGAAACATCGCGGGCACGTGCTGAACTGGTATGACACTCGTACCCTTCAGCCGATGGCTCCACTTTTTGTTTCTTCGGTTGACAGTGGCAACTTGCTGGCTTCGCTCTGGACTTTACGGCAAGGGTGCCTGGCGCGGTTGCAGCAGCCGGTGTTGCAGCCGTGTTTGTCAGAAGGCTTTCTGGATTATCTCCGTGCGTTGGCCGAGGTACGTGCTTTCCCACGAAAGCTGCTCTCCACGTGCGCCCGGCAGCACAACACGGACAATTGGTTGCAATCCATACTCGGCGTGCCCGAGGCAATTTTCGAGCAAGCTCATGAAACTGTTGCCAACTCCAAAGCCACTGGGCAGGCGGCCTGGTTTGCGGAGGAGGGAGGCTTGCGTCGTCGCAGCATTCAGCGGACGGTGCGCGACTATGCTCCCTGGTGTTCGCCAGAATTTGCGGCCTTACGAGATGATTCCGCTCTCAACCTTAAACTGATGGACAGCATCGCGCTGGAGCAGCTGCCGGAATTTATCGACAAGCTGGTCATCCAGCTCAATTGGGCACTCCATTCGGCAAGCCAAGGCCAACGAATCTTGCATGAACGCCTTCGCGACCAGCTTGTTGAAGCCAAAGCAAATACCAAACGCCTGATCGCTGATCTTCGAACCATCGCAACTGAGTCGGGAAAACTTGCCGATGAAATGGACTTCAAGTTCTTGCTCAACAGCCGCCGCAAGCTCGTGTCGGTTGGCTTCGATGTGGAAACGCACCGTCTTCATCCTGCTTGCTATGACCTGCTGGGTACCGAGTCTCGCACCGCTGTATTTGTCGCCATCGCGAAGGAAGATGTCCCACAGGAGAGTTGGTTCCTGCTGGGCCGGGCGCACACGATGGATGGAGGGCGGCCGGTTTTGCTCTCCTGGACGGGTACTTTGTTCGAATATCTAATGCCCTCGCTCTGGATGCGTTCCTACTCAAATACCCTTTTGGAGCGCTCGCGGGCCGCAGCCGTCCAAGCACAACAGACATACGCCGCGCGGAAGCGCGTTCCTTGGGGTATTTCCGAGTCCGCCTATTTCAAACTGGACGAAGGCGGAAACTACCAGTACCGCGCTTTTGGTCTGCCTCATCTTGCCCTGCGCAAACGCGAGATCGATGCCTTGGTGATCTCGCCCTATTCGACGTTTCTCGCGCTGAATACTGATCCGGCGGGAGCGGTCGCCAACCTGCGCAGAATGGCTGACATGGGGTGGTTCGGGAGTTACGGCTTCTACGAAGCTGCGGATTTCACTTCTGCCCGTCGCAGGTTCTGGCAGGATCGTTACCAATTGGTGCGGTGCTGGATGGTCCATCACCAAGGAATGAGCCTGCTGGCGCTCGCTAATTTCCTGCACGATAACGTCGTGCAGGAGTGGTTTCACGCCGAACGGCGCGTGCAGGCAACGGAACTGCTGCTGCACGAAAAACCAGTCGCGCACGTGCGGCGTCGAGATCTACCGCGACGACTTGCTGTGGCATAACTGTTTGGCTGAGGCAATTCATGATTGGCAGGTTGTGGTTGCTCAGCTAGAACCTCGCCCACGGGACGGAGGTGAACCGCCGCCTGCCTTTTCAGTATCGCAGTAAGCAGTATGGGCAACGACCAAACAGTTCTCAGATGGCTTCGCGCTGTCGTCCTAGTTCCCGCGGTTCTTCCCTCATCTTGGCCTGGAATGGCACGGGCAGGTACAACCCGGCAGACTGCAATCACTGTGTCTCGTTTCGTAGGTGGCATTTTCCCTGCAAAAAGAGGAAATTATCGGAGGCCAGACACCGAGGGGATATCCCGGGAAAGAGCTCTCGGTGGGTTCCGGTGACGTTTCCGGGTAGTGGCGTACGGTTGTCATGCGATGAGCATAGCAAGCCAGGATCAGGCCTGCCTATTCCATATCGCTCAGGTAAGGCTCAGTCGCGTTTGACGCCACAGGTTGCCGGGCCTCAGATTGGTCTCCAACCTGTGCAATTTTGAGCAGACAGGGAAAGCGCCGCCGTCGTATCTTTCCAGGAATAATGGGACGGGAACGGCGTGATTCATTGGTTCCCCTTATCTCTCCATGTGGCGCAGGCGGGTGGGGGAAATTTCTAGTCTTGCGGACCCCAATCCCACCCCTGGCGCCGCATCTGTTTGTTGAATGACGGTTTGTACCTGAAGTTGTGATGCCGTTTAGCCTGGTTTTTCTTATGTTTGCCATCCTATTCCGTACGGCTCTCGACGGTCTGCTCCCAAACTTGCCGCGGTTGTTCCGCTGCCTCGTCGGACCGCCAGGCCCCTGGTCTCCGAGCTGAATCTGTGCGGCGCTTCTGCCCGCGCCATGCTCCGCGGGTCTCCAAAACACCCAGCGTGACCCTTTCCGCTTGGATCTGCCAGAGAAGGCGGACAGTCAAATTCAATAATCAGGATGCCTCGTTCAATTCAGGAGCATCGCGCGATTGATGTCGAAAACAGGTGTTAAGGGACGGGGTTCAGAATGGCAGTCCGCGTCAGATCCCTGACGATTGTGCCGGTGCTCGTATTACAGATCCGAGAATCCCGTAAGAGGCGTAGAATGAATACAGGGAAACTATGAAAAACATCAAGTTTGTCGTGAAAGTGAACCGTACTGGTGCTCGCGCCCCTGAATACGTGCAACGGATGGATCGGACTCCCATCCAGACCACAACCAACCGCAAGCTGGCACTGCTTATGGGGAGGTTCACCGCTGAAGACGCTGTCAAATCCATTCAAAACTCGAGATGCAACCCTGAGTTGGTGTCCGTACAGGGCTAGTCAAGGCGAGTCTCGAAGGGCCCGGTCAAGAAAGCGCCGGGCCGCTGGGACTTAACGACATTTCTCTATTGCCTGGCAACCTGAGCTTCTGTTGCCTGCCCTTCAGCCGGCCTCGCCGTCTGGGGTTGACATCTTTTTGGCAGACATCGCTCCACACCGTAAATCCCCCGTTCTGCAACTCTGATCAGCTGGAAGTGCCAAGGAAGTCATCGTGACGGCAGGTACCCTGATCAGCGTGGTCAATATTGACCAGACTGCTGGCTTTCCTTTCAAGTATGTTTCCGCTTCGGGGTCGCCCTCCTGGCCATTTAGCAAATCCGCAAGACGAAGATTGCAAGAACAGAGGCGTGATCGAGGCTAGGATGTTCTATTCCATTTGGTTAGTTGCCGCAGCACTGGCCGGTTGGGCCAGTGGAGAGATCTCAGGGGACGACGGATTCGGGAGCGTGGCCGACATTCTCCTCGGAATCACGGGTGCTTTCGTGGTTCGTTGGTCGTTTGAGAACACAGGTATTTCCCTCAACGAGATCTACGTGCTTCTGTCCTCGATCTGGGGAGCAGCGGGATTGCCAGCTGTTGTGAGGCTTGGGATCCGACGCCATAATCGATCGAAGAGCGCTCCAGACTCCAAAGCGACTAGCCTATGATGGTCGCGCCAGCACACCTATCGCGAGCTACGGGCTCACGGGGTCCGGCGTGAAACCTGGTGAGAATTCGAGATGAGGTTTCATCCCTGATGAATCAAGATTTGGCAGAGAGAACTTCGCCCGCTTTTGAGTTCATGGAGGTCATCGATGAAAAAAGAATGGGCGTTCCTCGCCGGCCTTGGTGTCGGCGCAGTGCTCGGGCTTGTGTTTGCCCCACGCTCGGGTAGCGACTCACTGAGTCTGGCTTACCGGAGAGTCCACAATGGCTTGGACCAGGTCTCTTCCGCGGGAAAGAAGGCCGGAGCTCGACTTGCAGATTTGGCCGAGAGAGGGAAAGAGCAAGTCGCAGGAGCTCTCGATGCGGCGGCTGAGAACCTTCGAGGTTCTTGAATTGACCAGTAGGCTCTGTCTTGAACACGCGCTTATAGCCCTGCCGGACTGTAGGGGCGAGTCAAGGTTTTGCAAGGCTTTGTAACGTACCGATGCGGGAACTCGCGAAGCGAGTTGGGGCATTCGGCGCGGGTCTTGGTGAGTCGGCTCTTGTGATCCAGGCCTTCAAGCAATATTCGGCGGCGACTTACCAAGAAGTGTGCAATAAGGCTTGGCCAGAACATATTCTCGAGCAAATGAAGCACACGACGGACCCTTTCATGTTGATTATCAAGGTGGATTTTGGAGAGCTCGATCCAAATAGCATCCTGGAGAGTCGTTTGGCTTTCGGACTGTGGGAAAGCACCGGGCATGATCCCCTGGGCTTGCCGAAGCCAGCTGTGCCTCCACGAGTGTCAGGGCCGGTGACAAAGGGAGGGAGCCAGGGCCGGTTTGGTCCGGAGCCGATGATCCACCCGAGCGAACCCCGGTTCGCGGGTTTTCAAATCACCGCGGATACCTACGGGCATCTCTTTCCTGGAGCAGCCATCGCATGGGCGGATCGACTGGACCGGAGCTCAAGTCAGCAACAAACAACAACCGGCGCCGAAGCACTCCGGGCAGGAAAATTCGCAAATACCTGGAAAAATTCGGCGGCACCCGCCAGGCATTCGACCCCCGATATGCTGATCCAGAGTTGTTGTCAATTCATGTTCCCCCGCGGATGGCAACGCGAAAGCGCTGGAAAAGCTTGACCGGTCTGGTGAGATTTGTGAGCTGACGTCAGGTTTGCGTCGCGTTCGTATCCTCATTTTCTTGACAGAGTGCCTCTACAAAAAGTCGCTACACTCTCGAGGCTTGGTGGGGCAACGCCGACCCGCGGTAACGTAACTAAGTCTGGCACCCGGGGATGTGAATTGGGTCGATGCACGATACCCGCCGGTTGTAGTTAAAGTTGATGCCCAACGCGATCGAGGCAAGGGGCCGTCCGAGGGTCGGTGCTGTCACGGCAGCTGTAGACGGAGAGATTGGATTCGACCCAGCAATCGCTTGCCCCGCGGCGTCGAACCAGTGTCCATTCGTCCTCAGGAAGCGGGAACTGGTTAGTGGGCCCACACCTTCAATGCCGATTCGAGAAATAGATTCGTAACGTGAATTACCACCTGCTCGGCCAACCATGGATTCCCCATCTGGATCGCGTCAATGATTCGTTGGTGGTTCCGAAGCTGTTGAGCCCAAGGACTGGCATCCAGGTTCTTGGCCAGAGCGCGCATCAGCGTAAAAGCATACAGGGGAATGACCAGCCGACGGCCGTACTCAAGGATGAACGGGTTCCCGGGCTTCCCCAGAAGACAAACATGAAACTGCTGAACCCGGTCCACCACCTTGCGGAGGTCGTTGGTCCGAACGGCCTCGATCATCTGCGATTGGGCTAATTCCAGATCTTGCAACGGGAGCTTCCGCTCGGCGACCAGCCGTGCTGCCAACCCTTCGAGCGCGCCGCGAACGTGATAGATCTGGATTATGTCGGGATCGCGCAATCTAAGTACACGGGCGCTGCGGCCGTGTCCTTTGGTCACGAAACCTTCTGCCGTGAGAATATTGATGGCCTCTCGAACCGAAATTTGTGCCACCCCGAGTTCGCGAGCCCAGCGGCCTTCGATGATCTTCTCGCCCGGAGCGATTCTGCCCGAGAGTATCTCTTCGCGGAGTTGAACAGCGAGGTTTTCCTTCAGCAAACCACGTGGCTCGGAGCGCCCGTCTCGAGAATCGTGCTGCCCGTATTCAGCGGTCACGCATGACGGTTCCGTTACCGTCTTCAATAAAATCACAGCCTTGGTCCCAGTTTTGACCTTTCCCTGCTGGCAGGCCCGCCAATTCGGCTGCAGTCACGAAGCCAAAGGATCGAAGGACAAGATTCATCTGTGTCCAGAGTTTTAGCCCTGAAAAGACGTGCGTGTCAAATGCCAGCCTTCGGTAAACGCTAAAGACCCGACAAAACCTGAGAGGTTGGCACGATTCTACGGCAACAGAGCGCCGTGCTCTGTTCTGCGGCCGCCTGAGACTAGAGCCATTCGTTCCACGCGCCAGGGCAGAGGGCACGACCCTTCGCGTCAGGAGTCCGTGCCACTATGCGGCCTGCCTCTCCCTTCAACAAAATGGTTGTAGCCCCATCTACGAGTGTCCCATCCCACTCTGGCTCGCTTGAATGCCGCCCCGTCAACAAACGGTGGGTGCGACTGTCGTATGGCTTCTAATGCAAGCGATTTCGACCGGATTGGAACAGCAAGGTATAATCTGCTTCCTGATATGCGGATGTTTTTTCTTCCCGCCAACGCTTATCGAACTTCCATACTGGCGAGAGTTCTCGCCCCTGCAGTGTTTGTCGCAGTCTCCACTGCCGCGTCCGCCCAGACTTCTGCTCTCGATCCTGCGTCCATCGAAAGGACCTGGGCGGAGGCAAGCAGCCAGTACGACGCGCCACGGGCTGCAGTTCTGAAAGAGGTAGACCGCCAGGCCAACCACGGCCCTTTTCGTCCGGACTGGGAATCCTTGCAGCAATACCAGGAGCCCCAGTGGTATCAGGACGCGAAGTTCGGCATCTTCATTCACTGGGGCCTCTACTCCGTGCCCGCGTTTGGCAGCGAATGGTACTCGCGCAACATGTACCAACAGGGATCGCCCGAGTTTAAGTACCACGTCGCGACCTACGGCCCCCAGAGTAAGTTCGGCTACAAGGACTTTATTCCCATGTTCAAGGCTGAACACTTTGACCCGCAGGGCTGGGCGCGACTCTTCCGCGAGGCCGGCGCAAAATATGCAATGCCAGTAGCCGAGCATCATGACGGATTCCCGATGTATCAGTCGAATTTGACGGATTGGTGTGCTGGCAAGATGGGCCCAAAGCGCGACGTTCTCGGCGAGCTGGCGGATGCGATTCGTGCCGAAGGGCTTCACTTCGCGACTTCTTCGCATCGTATCGAGCACGATTGGTTTTTCGACGGTGGTAGAACGTTCGACTCCGACGTCAACGACCCGAAGTATGCCGCGTTTTACGGGCCTGCCCATCCGCGCTTAGTCAAACCGGGGTATCAGGATAGGCTCATCGAAGACTGGACGTATGTTTCGCCCGCATTTATGGATGATTGGCTAGCGCGCACAGCAGAGATCGTGGAGAAGTATCATCCCGATCTTATCTTCTTCGATTGGTGGGTTGGCCAGCCTGCCATGCGCGACCATCTCAGCCGCTTTGCCGCCTTTTACTACAACCAGGGCGCCAAGCGCGGCGCGGGTGCGATCATCAACTACAAGCACGACGCGTTCCAGGAGAATTCCGCCATCCTCGACATCGAGAGGGGACAGTTGACTGACATCCGTCCTCTCCATTGGCAGACCGACACTTCGCTGAGTAATGGGTCCTGGGGCTACATTGAGAATGACACCTTCAAGACCCCTGAATTCATTATTCATCAGCTTGCAGACGTCGTCAGTAAGAATGGCAATTTGCTGCTGAACGTGGGGCCTCGTCCCGACGGCACAATCCCCGAGCCAGCGCAGCAGGTGTTGCTGGATGTAGGCGCCTGGCTAAAGGTGAATGGCGAAGCAATTTACGGAACACGGCCTTGGAAGCTTTACGGCGAAGGTCCAACCCAGGTCATAGGTGGGTACTTCCACGATACTGACACGAAGCCGTACACTCAGGAGGATTTTCGGTTTACTGCGAAAGGGCCAGTCCTGTATGCGATCGAGCTCGGCTGGCCAGCAAATGGCCAGGTGACGATACACAGCCTCGCGGGCGCCGCCCTGGGAGCGGATAAAGAGATTCGGGAGGTCACCCTGCTTGGCTCGGATGCCAAGATCGAATGGCAACTGCAGCCGGACGGCCTGCACGTCCGTCCGCCGCCGCGGCCCTCGGTGAAGTATGCCTACGTGTACCGAATCCGGATCAGTTGAAAATCGGGGGCCTACCGGTGCGTGCTCTCCAGAATGCGGATCGCCTTTCCGATATCAGGATCGTCGGGCGCCAGTTTTCGTGCTTCGACGAGCTCGGCCAGTCCGTTCTTCAGGTCCCCGGAGCGGCAGTAGATCAGACCGAGGTCCTTGTGCAGGAGTGGCAAGGCGCTGCAGTTTCCACAAAGCTGCAGACCCTCCCTCAGCTGGGAGATTGCCTGCGGCCAGTCGCGGGCGGCAGCCGAGGCTAGAGCGAAATTACCCAGGGTTTGAGCGCGATCAGTGATGTGCTGCTTTGCTTGCAAGCTCTCAAAGCGCTCTTGCAACCGCGTGGCCGCTTCGGAATCCGACTTTGCAAGCAGGCGAGAGAGATTGTAGAGCGCCTCGCCATGTTCGGGGTTGATTTCGATCACTTTGCGCCAGCGGGCGATTGCGCCTGCCTGGTCACCTCTGCGAAGTAGGCCCTGCCCCCACATATAAAGAGCATCGGGATTGTTCGGCTCAAGGGTTACGGCTTTTTCAAACAGGCTCACGGCGTTATCTGTATTGCCCGCTTGTTTTTCGATCAAACCAAGCAGATACCACGAGTCGGTGGAATTTGGGTCAATGCGGGTGGCAGCCTCGAGTTCAGGTTTCGCTTCGCCGTTGCGTCCGAGGTCAAGCAGCGCTCTGCCTTTGTTGTAGTGTGCAACGGAAGCGTTGGGGTCAAGGCGAGCCGCCTCCGAGAATTCGGTCAGCGCAGCTTCGAGATTAAACTGGTCCGCCAAGGCGATCCCGAGGTTCAAGTGCGCACCCGGCGACTTAGGATCGAGATCGACCACTTTGCGAAAGCCCTCGAGAGCCTCACTTTGCCGGTTCATATGGGTCAGGGTCATGGCCCGCCCGGTGAGAGCCTTCGTATTGTTGGGATCGATTCGCAGAGCATTTTGAAGGGCTGGGTCGGCTTCCGCAAAGCGCGACTCACTGGCCAGAATCAGGCCAAGATTCAGGAGTGCCTGCGCGTATTGAGGATTATTCTCCGCCGCTTGGCGGAACAACTGCTCTGCTTCCGTAGTTTTGCCTTGCTGACCGTAGAGGACGCCCAAGTTATTCTGCGCTTCCGCATATTGCGGGTCCAAAGAAATTGCAGCCCTGAACTGCTTTTCGGCTTCGTCCGCCTGTCCCGCCTGGAGACTCAGGAAACCGAGTTGATTGCGAACCGGGGCGAAGTTGCTATCCAACGCAGATGCTTTCTCCAGAGCATCGCGCTCGCCGCTGATGTCGCGCAACCGGTCGAGCGCCAAAGCGAGGTCGTAGTACGTGCGCGCGTTCTTGGAGTCGTCGTTGATGGCTTCCCGGTACAGGTCCACAGCACGCTGCGTGTCACCTGTCTGAAAATACTCGTTGGCCTGGTTTACTTTCGTGCCCGCAACGTCTTTCCCTACGCTCTCTTGTCTCTTCTGTTCAAAGCTATTCAGTTGTTCAGAGGCTTTGTCCGCCTGGCCCATCGTTCGCAGCACGGCGGCCAATTGAAAGCGTGCCTCGCTGGAACTGGGATTAAGCTCCAGGGCCCTCTCCAGTTGCTCGCGCGCTCCGGCTGTTTTCCCCCGTTTGGCGAGCACAAACCCGAGGTTATAACGCGCATCGTAGTATTTGGGGTTGAGTTCAACAGACCGCGTAAGCATAGTTTCCGCTTCCGCGTAGTTTCCGAGTCCACGGTCAACAACCCCCATGAGGTAGAGTCCTTCAGAATCGTCCGGCTTCCGTCGGACATAGTCTTGGGCCACCGGCAACGCGGTGCTGAATTCCGCGAGAACGGCTAAAGCCTTTACATAGGAGACACGAGCGACGTCATCCCGGGGATCGAGTCGCAGGGCCTCTTGAAATTCCGACGCCGCTTCCCGGTATCGGTCTTGCTGCGTAAAGGCGATCCCCAGGTTAGAGTGGGCCTGCGGAGAAGAGGGATGCGCCTTGACGATTCGCGAAAGGATCTGGACGGCTTCGCCAGCGTTTCCGTTCCTAGAATGTGCGATCGCGAGATCCATCTGTAGTCCCTCGTCCGGAGGCGCATCTTTCAGATAGGCGATCGCCGCCGAATATCTTTTCTGCTCGAGGAGCGCCTTCGCAAGTCCGTCAAGCGCTGGTACTGATTTCGGGTCCGACTTGAGAGCTGTCTTGAATTCGTCGATTGCCGCGTCGGTCTGGTTCAACTGGCTGAGAGCCGCTCCCAATGCCGCGTGCGTCTGCGGCAGTTCGGGGCGCAGATGTGCGGCGGCCCGAAATTCACGCGCCGCGCGTTCGGCATCGCCACTGCCAAGCAGCGCGAGTCCAAGGTTGTAGTGCGCTTCCCACGAGTTGGGCTCAAGATGGAGCGCCGATTCAAACGCCGCAAAGGCGCAAGAGAACTGGACATGTTGTCCGAAATACGCTCCCAGAGCATCGTAGGCAGCGGCCGAAGGGTGTGACGTTACTGCCCGCTCCAATTCGGCGGGTCCCCTGCAGGGTCGGGCATCTTGCGCCGCCAGAGTGAGGCTGCCTCCGTAGAGACTGATAAGACACAATCGAAGCGCTCTTGAAACTGGTCTGCGGACAACGGTCACTCTCATATAGCGGGCCCGGAATGTTTGCGACGAAAGCAGGTCTGGTGTCAGCGTGAAAACCCAGTTGCTATCGAACCGACGGTAAGTCCATCAGATTTGTCAGGTGCTTGTCAATTGCGGCGTGTGGCCGAGCTGTAACGCGTTCAACCGCCGTCGGTTGCCAGCGGAGATGTTCACGGGTGTTATGACCGACGCGCGAATGAAAGCTTACGGGCCCCGAAAAATCGCCAGAGCAGAGGTTGCTCACGCTGTCTTTACCTGCGCGGTCGCGATAGCAACCTTCAGCCCTTGGATTTCCGTTCACGCCCAGGGAGCAGCGACGGGAGGAACTGCAACGCCGGCGCGGCCCCTGCCTCCCGGAATGAAGCCCCCGACCGTGCGGTATGAGGACGTCGCCGCACAAGCCGGGCTGACAGGCGTCAATGTTTCCGGGGCGGAGCGCGGAAAACAATACATCGTCGAGTCTACCGCACCGGCGTGGCGATATTCGATTACGACAATGATGGTCTCCCCGATATTTTTCTTGTCAATGGCGGCCGGGTAGCGAGCCGGAGCCAAACCACTTCCTCTACCATAATCTGGGCGGCCTGAAGTTCGAAGACGTTACCGAAAAAGCAGGACTGACGCACACCGGTTGGGGACAAGGCGTTTGCGCCGGCGATATCGACAATGATGGCAACACAGACCTGTTTGTCACACAATGGGGACAGAACGTCCTCTACCGCAACCAGGGCAACGGGAAATTTCGCGACGAGGCCACGCCCAACACGCGGTGGAGCACCGGTTGCGCCTTCTTGGACTTTAACCGGGACGGCTATCTCGATCTCGTCGTCATACACTACGTCGAACTGGACGTCGCCAGGACACCTCGGCCGGGAGACAATGCGCCATGCCGATGGAAAGGACTTGCCGTTCTGTGCGATCCGCCCGGCTTGCCGGCCGAGACCATGTCCTTCTATGAGAATGACGGACACGGCCATTTCAACGACGTTTCAGGTCGTGTCCAGGTGGCAGGCCGAAAGAGCTACTACGCCTTCACCGCCCTGACCGGAGACTTTGACAACGACGGATGGCCTGATATTTACGTGTCCTGCGACTCGACCGCCAATTTGTATTACCACAACCTCGGCGGAAAAACTTTTCAGGAGACCGGTGTTCAAGCCGGAGTCGCCTACAACGAAGACGGGCGGGAGCAAGCCGGCATGGGAGTAACGACAGCGGATTTCGACGGAGACGGCCGGCTGGACATCTGCAAGACAAATTTCGCCGATGACACTCATACCCTCTACCGAAACACCGGCAGCAATAACTATGAGGATGCCACCATAGCGTCGGGTCTCGCGGTCAGTACCAAGTACTTGGGATGGGGCACCGCCTTTCTGGACATCGACAACGATGGATGGAAGGACCTGGTTGTTGCCAATGGACACGTCTACCCCGAAGTGGAGAACGCTCACGCCGGCGAGAACTTCAAACAGCCGCGCCTTCTCTACTGGAATCGGGGAGATGGCCAGTTCTTTGATGTGTCCGCGGCCGGCGGACCCGGTATTTCCAGCGAGCACTCTTCGCGAGGTCTGGCCGTTGGCGATCTGGATAATGATGGTGGCGTCGAAATCGTGATCGTGAATATGGGCGAAGCTCCGTCGCTATTGAAGAATTTCGCCACTCGCACAGGAAATTCATTGCTGGTAAGGGCGATCACCTCTGGCAGAGATGCGATTGGAGCGCGAATCACCCTGACCGCGGGTGGGCGAAGGCAGATCGACGAGGTCCGCAGTGGCGGCTCTTTTCTATCGCAGAGCGATTTCCGACTTCATTTTGGCCTCGGGAAAGCCAAGTCGGCTGACGTGTCGGTACGTTGGCCGGATGGCAAGAGTGAGAATATTTCCGGGGTTTCCGCAGGGCAGATCGTGACGATTGAGGAAGGCAAGGGAATCATCCGCAAGTCACTCACCTCGGTGAAGTGATCCTGGGGCGGCGGGCATCTCCAGATCGGTCGCTCAACTTGAACGGTACCGACGAAGTCGCAATCCCTCCGCGTGTTTACCTGCGCGGGCACGAGCGAGAGCAGTGGCACGCTCTTGACGGCCCGAGCTCGGAGGGGGCGCACAGGGCGACAAGAAGAACGAAGGATCGGCGATTCATTTTCATCCGGCCGAGCTAGCGATGATCTCCACGGCTCGGTACTGGGGTTTCGCGGCTCAGCGCAGCATACTTATGCGACAGTTCTGTTTCCCCGAGGCGGCGATAAATCTGCTCGAGCAAGGAATATAGCTGGAGATCAATAATGATTCCCGCAGGGTCCTCGAGGCTGGCAGCCTTCTCGGCATCTGTCCGTGCCTGCTGATAGTTCTTCAGCCGCACGTTCAACTTTGCACGCTCGTACCAAACCGCGCGCGCCTGAGGCACCAGGTCGACCGCGCGGTCGAGGTGATTCTTGCTGGCCGCAAGCTCATTGCGCTTCATCAGAAAACGGCCGTAGTTGTAGTCCAGGAAGGCGTCGAATTGAGGGCCAGGCACATTGGCCTCCAGCGCCTTCCTGTAAGCCTGCTCCGCACGGCCCACCTCACCGAGAGGTCCCAGGCTTAAAGCGAGGTAGTCCCATGCGCGCGGGTTGTGCGGATCAATTCCCACGGCTTTCTGGAAGTGCTTCGCTGCATCGCCAGGGCGCTTCGCGCGATCGTAGATGGTCCCTAGGTAGAACTGCGCTTCGGCATTGTCTGGATCGAGCTGGCAGCCCCTTTCAAGCAACGTCATTCCCGCTTGCGAGTCGCCTTTCATATCGAGAATTTGGCCGCGCAAGGACAGTGCACCCGGGTGGTTGGGGCCCTTTTCGATCGCGAGGGCCGATAGGGCATCCGCTCGGTCATATTGCCGTTGCTCGAGTAAGAACCTTCCAAAGTATGTGTACGCTCGCAAATCGTCAGGCGCGAGGTCGAGATAACGCAGGAATGTGCCTCCCGCCTCGGCGATCTGTCCTTTTGCGGACTGTATCCGGGCGCGAGCAAGGAGTATCTCAGGACAGCTCGGATGAGTTGCTTCGACGGGCACGAGCCGTCTCTCGGCAGCCGCAGGCGCACCGTGCGCCAGTTGCCCGAATACAGCTGCCAGCTGCGCCTCTGCTCCGGTGCACGGGCCGGCGAAGACCGGGTTGGCGGCGCATGCAGTGAGTATCAGGGATAGCAGTGTCCGCATCTTTCATTCCTCGGTGACCTTAAGGATCTGGTCGGCCTTCACGTCCCGCAGAACCTGGACTTTTCCGCTGGGCCAGCGAAGTTCAATCTCCTTGACCCGGGAATCACCTGCCAACCCGAAGTGAACGCGCTTGTCCGAGGAGCTGGCATAGCTCCCAGCGCTGGTAACGTGGTTGTACTGGACCAAGCCAGATTCCCCGGTGAGCTTGATGCGAGTCCCGATCCCGTCGCGGTTGCTTTTGACGCCGATCGGTTGAATCAGAATCCAGTGGTTGCGGTCCGTGGAGGTGTTGTATAACAGCTCCGCCGGACCGCCGATGGCGGAAACTACAACGTCGATCTTACCGTCATTGTTGAGATCGCCGAACGCACAGCCCCGGTGGGCGGCAGCCGCTTGCATGCCAGGCCCCGCCTGCGCACTGACGTCCCGAAAGATTCCATTCTTGAGGTTGTGGAAGACGGCGTTTGGCTGCCGATAGCGTTGCCGTGGATCCAGGTCGGCGTTTTCACTCACGTGAGAATTAGCGCTGAAAAGGTCCTTATAGCCGTCGTTGTCGAAATCATAAATTCCAGCGCCCCAACCGCTCATTCCGAAGCTGGGGAATCCAACCCCAGCTTTGTAGGAGTCTTCACTGAAGAAACCATTGCCCTCGTTGTGAAACAGCGGGAACGTTTCGCCTCCCAGCGCGGTGATGAAGAGACTGGCTCTGCCCTGGTTGTTCCAGTCGCGAAAGTCGACACCCATACTGGAAACGGGCACTCCATCTTCGGTGTAGGCGATCGACGATTCAACACCCACCTCATCGAACCTTCGGCCGGCACGATTCTTAAATAGAAAGTTCCTTTCATTGTCGTTGGCGACGAATATGTCCATCCACCCGTCGCCATCGAAGTCCGCGATAGCGACTCCCATCCCTTTTCCGATCTGTCCGGCAATGCCCATTGCAGCGGAGACATCCGCAAATGTCCCGTCGCCGTTGTTGTGATAGAGCGTGTTGGGCTCTCCCTTGTAGAGCGACGGGGGGCACGATATGCGCCTGCCGGAGGGGCCGCACACTCGGGAATTCTCGGGAGACCAGTCCAGATAGTTTGTCACAAAGAGGTCGAGGAGGCCGTCGTTGTCGTAGTCGATCCATGCCGCTGACACCGACCAGAGCTTCTTTCCACTGGAGGTTACGCCGGCAACTCTGGCGCGTTCGGTCACATCGGTAAACGTTCCGTCGCCCCTATTGTGGTACAGAATATTGCGGTTCACTCCGGTGACATAGATGTCCGTCCAGCCATCGTTGTCATAGTCCGCCGTGGCTACGCCCATGCTATAGCCTTCGCCGCGAAGGCCGGCACGGTCGGTGACGTCGGCAAACGTTCCGTCATGATTGTTGTGATAGAGATGATTGGAAAAGCTCGGGCTGTCTTTTGCAAGGCCCGGAATACGCCCGCCGTTGGTGAAGAAAATATCGAGGTAACCATCATTGTCGTAGTCCAGGACTGCAACTCCGCCGAGAGTGCTGTCAATGACTGGCTTGTCGGGGACCGTGCCGTTATTCAGGACGAACTGAACACCGGATTGTTTCTGGCGGTTCTCGAAGCGAATCTGTGGTCGTTCAGCCGGCACAGCCAGCAACGTCAGCCCCAGGAAAATCACTGCTGTCGAAATAAGCCGCCTTCCCGGCATTAGAGACCTCGGCAGCCGGGGGCGGCTCATTGCGCTCGACCCGCAGATTTGGCCCGAACCAACATTTGCCGCATGAAGGAATCCTGCGGAAAAAGCTCGACGTAACGTTCCATGGCTGCTTCTGCGCTCGGATACCGCTTCAACTGAATCAACCGGAGCACCAGGGTCTTTCGCAGCACAGCGTTGAATGGATCAAGATCGATGGCCTTCTGCAGGAGAGAAATTGCCTCGCCCTCTCGTCCAAGCTTGTCAACTACCTCAGCTAGGTCTGCATACGTTAAGGGCATCGGCGGACCGATCGCCAGAGCACGCCGCAGATGAGATTCGGATTCTTCGAGCTTTCCAACGCGCAGGTCTCGTCTCCCTAAGGAAGCCTGCACTAAAGCGCTTCCCGGCTCGGTCTGCTCCAGTTCGTTGAGGAGTGCAAGGTAGCGCTCGCGATACTCGGGGTTCTTGTCCATGAGTTCGCCGTACGCCTGCAGCAGAGTCAAGCGAGGAGGCGGAAATTTGTCTCCAGGAATGGAGTTGAGATGGATGAGATCGGGCAGGGCGGGAGTTGTCTGATGAAAGGCGGCATCCGGGAGGGGCTCTTCGACTCGAGCCAGAATGCGATGGCTGGTGACGCTGGAGTGCACGATCGCACCTATATCGCGCTTTGGCATGTGGCAGCCCGAGCAGTCGTCGGGAGGATCCTTGCGCTGGCGGACGTCCAGAGGCACACTGCAACTCTTGTCCGTATGGCAGGTCAAGCATTTCTTGGCGAAGTAGGCCGGGGCTTCCGCACGCGATGGTTCGACGTGCGGATCGTGACAAGTGATGCAGCTCAGACGCCGGTCACTGCTGCGATAACACTTGCTAAGGATCATCGAATAGTAGTGTTCGAGATGTTCAGACTGTGGCGGGGATTCGCGCTTCGGGGGCACTAGAAGAATCGACAGCGTGTTATCCAGAGGCTCTCCTGGACGAAAATCCTGGTAGTCCTTGCCAGGCTTTAGCACCCGCACATCACCGGTTTGGTGGCAGGACATGCAAATGTTGTCAGCCAGAGTTGCAGCAAGGCTGGCCGGATTCATGATCAACAATCCCTTTCCTTCAAAATTGCCTTCCTGCATTGCTTTCACGTGTGCCAGTCCCGGACCATGACATTTTTCACAGCCGATAGCCAGTTCGAGAAATGGAGGATCCTTGAAACGACCGTTTCCTTCGGCAACCGGCCTCGGCTGCCCGCTGTGACAAGCAATGCAACCCGCCAGGATCGGTCGGTTGAAGCCGTAGTTTCCGAATTCATATCCGGGCGACAATGCCCAGGATTGCGGCTTCGAATAGAAGGAAAGCGGGGCCTGGAAGACATAGTCGCCTTCCCGGATGAGTCCTCCGAAGCCATTGGCTCCCGACCCAACAATCCATTCAATCTCATGGGTCTCGCGGAAGGTTTCTTTCCCGCTAGAGTCCGTCTGATACTGGCTCTGATATAGCTTCCCGTTCCGGGCGTAGACGTCAAAGTGCAGGTTCAGGTCCCTGTCAAACAGCGAACCTGAAGTCGGGAAGGTTTCAAGCAGCGCAGGCGTCACCTGTACCATCGAGCGGCCCATGTCGGTGCGCGAGAATTTGTCATAAATAGCTTTGTGACACTGCGCACAGATTTTCGATCCGACGTAGGGGGAGTCAAGGGCCGTGGCTTGGCTTGTGGGCGCGGCTTCCCCTCCCTCTTTGGCGGAAGCAATCATCGCGGAATGTTCCAAAGGGGGCGCGGAGGTTGATAGGAGTACGGCGACGATGAAGAGCCCGCGCCGGATGATCGAAGGAACTTGCTGCTGACGCTGGCGTTTCCGAATCCCCATTCACCTACCCGCGTCGGAGACCTGGAGTTCGTGTTTTACCAAACCTGGATTCTGCTCCTGAACCCCACGAAAGGGCAACCGGCGGGCCTGAGCGTGGATTATCTTCCCTGAACATGGCCGTTTCCAACCGGAACAACGGGATGAAGATTAAGGTCCGCAGCAGGCTCCCACAAGAGCGCAGAGCATGCATTTCTCCCTCGCGGCCAGCCCTCTAGGCGGTGAAGGGGGCATCCATCAACCGTATGAGCGCTCAAATTTACGGGTGAGCGCCCATAACCCGTTGATATCCAACATATGCTGCCAATATTCTAATTGCAAGCGCTCAAATAACGCTTGACAACCACTAGTACGTTCGTACTACCATCTGCGACCGTTAGCTGAAAACGTTTTCACAGCTATCTTTGGACGTGACACCATGCCGTGTCACGAGGGGGAGGATGGCTCATGCCTAGCCGCACTGAGAAGATCCGCCGTTCGGAGGCCGCAGTCCTGCTGGTTTGTCTGCTCGCAGCAAGCAGTCCGCTTTTCGCTCAGCTTTCCTCTGCCTCGCTCAATGGTGTAGTGCGTGACGCTACCGGCGCAGTGGTCGCGAACGCGACCGTCGTGCTGCACAACGTGGATACCACGGTCGAGCGCACCACCATTTCCAACGAGGTGGGCAACTACGTCTTGCAGAACATCACACCCGGCCGATACAGGCTCCAAGTGAAGGCGGCGGGCTTCAGCATGAAGCAGGTTTCTGACTTCATTCTGGCCGTGGACCAGACCGCGACAATCGATGTTTCCCTTTCGGCGGGGGCGCAGAGTGAGGTGATCACGGTCACCGCGGACACCCAGCAACTCCAGGTTTCGAGTGCCGACTTGGGTACGGTGATCGCCACCCGGCAGGTGAACGATCTTCCACTGAACGGCCGTAATTTTACCCAGCTTCTCTCCCTGACGCCGGGTGTAGCCCCGGTCAGCGTCTCCCAGAACAGTATGGGCGGACGCGATGGCGGATTCACCGCCCCCATCGCTGTGGGCTCGGCGTTTATTTTTCCTGCCATCAATGGGCAGACCAACCGCAGCAACTTTTTCCTGGCAGACGGACTGAACAACTTCGGAGCCTTTCAGAGTACCTATGCGGTTCCACCTATCGTGGACGCGATTCAGGAGTTTAAGGTCGTCTCGCACACCGACAGCGCTGAGTTCGGCTCCGTGCTAGGTGGCGTGGTCAACGTGGTGACAAAATCGGGAACCAACGACTTTCACGGTACGGCTTGGGAGTACGTGCGTAACAACATCTTCGATTCTAAGCCGGCTTTCGCGGGCACCAATCCTGCGTTCCGGCAGAACCAGTTTGGCGCGTCTTTTGGCGGGCCGGTGTGGCTGCCTAAGCTCTATCAGGGTAAAAACAAGACGTTCTTCTTCGCCGCGTACCAAGGATTTCGCTATACCCGCGACAGCTCCACGCCAATACTGGTGCCCACGCCGGCTCAGTTGGCGGGCGACTTCAGCGCTCTCAGCTACCAGCTTTACAATCCGTTCACGACCCAGATTGACCCTGCTAACCCTACCCGAGTAAAGCGAGACCAGTTTTCGGGAAACCAGATTCCGTCTACCCTAATCGACTCCCGAATGGTTGCCTGGGCTCAAGCCCTCTTCCCGGCTGCTGGCACTTACAACGCGGCCACGAACAGCAACTTTATCGACACTACGCCTGTTCACCAAACACAAAACGAGTACACCTTCCGCGTAGATCAAAATTTCGGGGAGAGGAACTCCCTGTGGTTCCGCTACAGTGCGATCAACAGCACGCTGACTTCTGCCGGCGGACTTCCTGGCTTGGTGAAGAACGGTGAGATCCCCGGACGCAATTGGGGGGGCAGCTATGTGCACACCTTCAGCCCGAGCCTGGTGCTCCAGGTTCAGTATGCTCGCACCACGGGTCAAGACAACTCTGCCACCCGCTTCCAACACCTCGATGCTGCGACGGTGAACGGTGCCGTCGGCTTTGCGAATAGCTTCGTGAACGGATTTGCAGGTGTGGGCGGAGGGCCGCTGATTCCAAGTCCTGGAATCAGCGGTTACGCCAATGGCGGCGAGATCATCCAAAACGATCCCCGGGCCACCGACAGCCACCAGGTCAGCGCCAATTTGACCAAGATCCTTGGCAATCACACGCTGGCTTTTGGGGGAGGCTACATCACGAGCAGATTCGCCAGCCCGATTTCGTACCCGCAGATGGGGTTTGCGACCGGGTCGACAGCCGACCCGGAATCGGATTTGAATGCGGACCCACAGAATAAGGGCAACGCCCTGGCGTCCTTTCTCCTAAATGTTCCCGATAACGCCAATCGCCGCAACGTAAACGAAAAGACCCGCCTCGGCGGGGTTATGAGCGCCTTCATTCAAGATTCTTGGAAGGCCACCCCGAGACTGACGGTCAATGCTGGCCTGCGCTACGACGTCACTTTCATCCCTCCTTATGGAACCAGTGACACAATTGGACAACAAGGGGGAATCGAGACCGGTGATCCGGATTTCAGTAACGGCACCTACGTACTCCAGAAGGTTCCGCCACCGTGCAGCGTGCGCGGCTTCGCACCCTGCATTCCCGACATCGCCGGCCAACCCCCGGGCACGTTGCCCGACCACGTAGTCGTGGATCCGCGCGGCAAAATCCCACACAATACATACACCAACTTTGGTCCCCATTTCGGGCTGGCTTACCGGCTTGGTGATAAAACTGTGGTGCGAGGAGCGTTTGGGGTTGTATACGACAACTGGGCGGCGGTAAGTCAGATGGCCCAGAATATTGAGGGCTCTTGGCCCGACATTGGCCAGTTGATCTCCCAGAACCTGTATTCTCCATCTGTATCTGGCAGCACTTGCGCCTGCACCCCGACGGTTACCGCGCAGGATCCCTTCGCAGGGGCAGGAGGAGGACTCTTTCCAGCCCCAACACCCTTCAACCAGGTGCAGTGGTTCTACGATCCGCACATCAAAAACCCTTACTCGATGCAATGGAATTTCGGCGTGCAACGCGAGTTGAACTCCTCAACTACTGCAGAGCTGAACTATGTTGGCTCGGTCTCCAGACGGCTCAATGTCGGCGGGTACTACAACACCGACCTGACTCCGGGCTCTTCTGAGGATCCGAACCGGCGCCCGTACCCCTATATCACCCCGACTTTCTATGACCGGAGTGTTGGGAACGGGAACTACAACGCGTTGCAGTTCAGCCTGAACCGGAGATACACCAACGGACTCACCTACCAAGTGTCCTACACCTACTCGAAGTCGATCGACGAGGCTTCTTCGGGATGGTTTGGTGTCGAGGGCAATTCACTTACTGATCCTTACAACATCAAGGGAAGCCGTGGCCCTTCGGGCTTTGACCTGACGCATGTTCTCTCGATCAACACGCTGTATCAGATCCCAGTGGGCAAGGGGAAGCGCTTTTCTACCGGCAATTCCGCCTTGGATTACGTCTTAGGCAATTGGCAGATCAACAACATCATCACCATACGTTCTGGGACACCCTACAACGTGTATTACGGCGGTGGCGATTTGGCGCACACCGGAAACGTCGCCTGGGCGCAGTATGAGAGGCTGAATATGGTGGGCGACCCGAACAAAGGGGCTTGCCCAAATCCGAATCCGGCCCTCGGCCCGATCCCTGTGCATACCGCGGGCTGCTGGTTCAATACCACCGCATTTGTCGCACCTCCCGACGGCACCTTCGGGTTGACGGGCCGAGATTCGATGCGTTCCCCCACTTACTGGAACACCGATCTGTCCATATTCCGGCAATTCCCCATCTGGGGAGAAAGCCGGCGGTTCGAGTTCCGCGCGGAAGCGTTCAACCTGTTCAACCACGTGGTCTTCGGTCAACCGGGCAACGACATCACAAACAGCAACTTCGGGAGAGTCACCAGCGCGGGCAATACTGCCCGGCAATTGCAGTTTGGTGCGAAGATTATCTTCTGAACCTCAACTCCATCCACTCGGCCTTCGCCCGCCTTCCTGTCCAACGGGAGGTGGGCAAGGCATTTCAGACGGACTCGAGTCTTAGAGAAAAACTGGAGCCACAGCTCGCCGGCATGCTTCCGGCTCCGGAATGCTGTACGGCAGTGGGTTGTCCCGAAAAGTCAGGAGGCGCTGAATGGTACTTTCGCAACTTGGTAAACCTGGCAGAATAGTCGGAGTATTGCTGTGCTTGCTGGCCTTTCTGAGTCTTCAGGCTCAACCGCCCGCGCGTTACGAACCGACCCTCGAATCTCTAAATCGGCATCCCGTTCCTGATTGGTATGCCGACGCAAAGCTCGGGATTTTCATTCATTGGGGTCTCTACTCCGTTCCTGGCTGGGCACCGCTCGTTCATCCCGGACACGACTTCGCCACAGAGGACTACATCAAGAACAATCCCTATGCGGAGTGGTATCTGAACGTCTTGCGAATCGATGGGTCGCCGACCCAGGCGTACCATCGGGAACATTACGGCGCCGACTATGATTACTACAATTTCGCTGCCGTTTTTGACCGCGAGATCCAGAACTGGAATCCCGCCGCCTGGGCTAAGATATTCCATGACGCTGGCGCGAAGTATGTGGTGCTTACCACCAAGCATCATGACGGGTTCACTCTCTGGCCAAGTGCCACCCCCAATCCGAAGCTACCTGCCGACAAACAGCATGCCACCCGCGACATCGTTGGCGATTTGACTTCTGCCGTGCGCACAGAAGGCCTGCGGATGGGACTTTACTACTCCGGTGGTTACGACTGGACATTCGTGCCCGGCCCGATTCGTGTCGCCGCCGACTATCAGACCGTCAAGCCTCAGAGCGCGGCCTACGGTAAGTATGTGGACGCTCACATGCGGGAACTCATCGACCGCTACCACCCGGCGGTATTGTGGAACGATATTGATTATCCAAAATCCGGTCATCCGCTCGAGATTATGGCCGAGTATTACAACGCGGTTCCAGATGGTGTGATCGATGACCGCTTCGGTGTCAAGCACTCTGATTTTAAATCTCCGGAATACCAGACCCTGGACAAGATCAGCCCAACCAAGTGGGAGGAGTGCCGCGGCCTCGGACGATCGTTCGGCTACAACCGTGCCGAGGGCGAAGCTGAGACCATTGCCCCCGACGAACTGATTTATCTGTTGGTCGACATCGTAAGCAAGAACGGGAATCTTCTGCTTGATGTTGGTCCGGAAGCCGACGGCGCGATCCCAGCCGTCCAGAGGTCGCGTTTGCTGGCGCTCGGAGAATGGCTCCAGCAGAACGGCGAGGCCATCTATGGCAGTCATCCGTGGACACGGGCCACGGGCGAGACGGGCGAGGGTATCCACGTACGCTTTACCCAGAGAGCCGCGGCAGTTTACGCGACGCTCCTCGGCCAGCCCAAGGCGGGTAGCATTACGCTCAAGTCTCTTTCGCCGAAGGAAGGCTCGGAGATCTATTTGATCGGCGAGGTGAAGCCTCTCGTTTGGTCGAGGCAGGGTCGGGACATCCGAATCAGCTTGCCTTCGACTCTTCCTGGACGGTATGCCTATGTGCTGAAGATTATGGGGCCGGTATCCTGAGCGGTTCGCGATTTCCAAGCCGCCGATTCGGTGTCGCCCGGCACGGTCTCGGCCAGCTCAGCCAGCACACGGTCTAAACATGGAAGGTTGCGGGTTTAGCCGTGGGTGAGAGTCCTCGGAAGCTAAAGACCGCGGCGGGAACAACTAAGCGACCGACACGCAGGTGCGTGTTTCCTCCGAACCGGAGCGAAAACCATGCGCCCCCTCAGTGGGCCGCGCAGGTACTTTTTTGATGCAAAACAAAATTCTACGACTCGATTCGAAGGACAACGTCTTGATTGCCCTTGCCGACCTGAATCAGGGCGAGCATGTCGGATGGGAAGGCACGAGCTGTATTTTGGCCTCCAACATCCCCGCCAAACATGAATTTGCCACCGACAATCTTGCGATCGGCGCGGATGTAATCATGGATGGAGTCCTCGTTGGCAAGGCGGTGAGATCCATTCGCCAGGGGGAAGCGCTGACCACCCGCAACGTTCTGCATGCCGCAGCGATCTTTCACGAGCATGCAGGCGAATACCAGTGGCCGGCTCCCGATACTTCGCGTTGGAAACAGCAGACCTTCCTGGGTCATCCGCGGTCCGATGGGCAAGTGGGTACCCGGAACTTTTGGCTGGTGGTCCCGCTTGTCTTTTGTGAAAACCGGAATATTGGCGTCCTGAAACAAGCATTCGAAGAGGAGTTGGGCTTCGCCGCGTCTCAGGTGTATCGCCGCCAGGTCGCCGAGCTAGCGAAGCTCTATCGGGACGGGGTACTCGAAGAGTCAAAGATTCGGAGTTTGTCTGAAACCGGTGCCGATCCGCCCCCTGTCCGAACGTTTGAAAACGTCGACGGTATCAAATTCCTCCTCCCTGAAGGTGGGTGCGGATGAACTCGCGAAGATTCCGACAATCTTTGCGGACTCATTGCGGGCTACATCAACCATCCCAACGTCGCTGGAGCTACGGTCCTCAGCTTGGACTGCCAGCACGCCCAGATCGCCATCCTCCGGCAACAGATTCGCAAGTGTAATCCGCACTTCGTCAAGCCTTTGTTCATATTGGAGCAGCAGCAAAGCCGCTCGGAATTCGCGATGCTTTCTGAGGCGATCCAGAAGACATTTCTAGGGCTGGTCGAAGCCAACAAGTCCGAGCGTACGCCGGCGCCGCTCTTTCAGTTGTGTGTGGGTCTGAAATGCGGGGGATCCGATGGATTCTCCGGCATCTCGGCCAACCCGGCGATTGGACACACTGCCGACCTCCTCGCGGGCCGAGCGGTTGGATCCGGCTTTGAAACCCGTGTCCAGGGAACATGCGTGATGGGTTAATTACCGACGCCATGAAGTCTGCGGGGGCAGCCAGGAAAGGAGGGACATCTCCGGTCAAGGCGGTGCTGGACTACCCGGAATACTCAGCCGTGCCGGGTCTAAACCTGCAATGCACGCCCGGCAATGATGTGGAGTGTGTCACGGCGCAGGTGGGCGCCGGAGCAAGCGTGGTCCTGTTCACGACCGGCCTCGGCACTCCGACCGGGAACCCACAATTGCATGCGCGCCTGCGTCGGGCACATGAAAGACAGCGGCGGGGGTCTGATTCTGAACATGGCTTCCATCGCGGGCTCCGCGGGCCTCCCAGACCGCTTCGCTTACTCGATGAGCAAAGGTTGCCGTCATCGCGATGACATACTCCGACGCCCGCGACTACCTGGAGCACAACATCCGCTGCAACTGTATTTCCCCAGTCCGTGTTCACACTCCGTTCGTGGACGGCTATCTGCAAGAGAACTATCCGGGACGAGAGCAGGAGATGTTCGACAAGCTGTCGAAGGCTCAACCGATCGGCAGAATGGCGGAGCCGGAGGAAGTCGCTTCCCTTGCACTGTTCTTGTGCTCAGACGAAGCAGGGTTTATTACGGGCGTGGACTGTCCGATTGATGGGGGCTTCTTCAAGCTGAGAGCCTAAGCGATGGACCTGCAACTGAAGGAGAAGGTCATCATCACTGGAGGTGCAAAGGGTATTGGCGTAGCCATTGTACGATCCTGCGCCGGTGAAGGCGCTGTTCCAGTAATCGTCGGGCGTGACACTGAAGCCGGCAGGCACCTCCAGCAAAGAATTGCAGAGAGGCGGCACTGCTTGCGGCCTGATCACCCTCGATCTCTCAACGCCCGAAAGCTGCCTGCAGGCCGTTGAACAAGTTCTCCAGACCTTTGGATGCCTGGATACGCAGTCAACAACGCAGGCCGTAACGACCAGGTCGGACTCGAACATGGCAGCCCCAGTGACTACTTGTCATCCCTGCACCGCAATCTGGTGCACTACTACAGCATGGCCCATTATGCTCTGCCGCACTTGAAGCGTTCCCGGGGCACGATCGTCAACATCGGTTCGAAAACGGCGGTGACGGGGCAAGGAGAAACGTCTGGCTACGCGTCCTCGAAAGGCGGCATTTGGCGCTGACCCGGGAGTAGGCTGCGGAACTGCTGCCATATGGCATTCGCGTGAATACCGTGATTCCGGCGGAAGTCATGACGCCCCTCTACCGCCAGTGGCTCGACACGTTCCCGAATCCCGAGGAGAAGCCGAAAACCATCCTTTCAAAAATTCCTTTGGAGAAGGTTCTCGACGATCTTTGCGCTCGGCCTCAAGGGCCTCGGCGCAAACACAAAGATCGGCGGGTCGCTGCTGGTCATGGCCATTATTGGCGGAGCGGTGCTTACACCGACAATGGGCCTGATCTCCGAATCATTTCGCAGCCTCGCCTTGGCCTCCTTGGTGCCGCTGGCCTCTTACGCGTTTGTTGCCTTATGGCTTCTCGGGTTCCAAATACGCCCTGCGGAATAAACAGAAACCAGGCTCCCGAGATGGCACCTTCGATGTGACCCCCGGTCTCGGCAAAAACGCTCGTGGCTCGTTCAGAGGAAGAGCTACCGTCGTTCAGGATCTCGTAACTGCACCGCCTTCAGTAAAGCGAAAACACTCTCTTACAGAGTTCTGAGAGCGATCACGCTTGCATTGGGATCGGGGGCTTGCGGAGGAAGATCGATCTGCAGCTTTTCTTCTGTCTGGCGGAATTTCAACGTTTGTCCGTTCGCAAGCAAGCGTGCCGAAATCACTTTTGCTTTCAGCCCGTTTACCTCAAAAACGGACGATGGCCAGTCGAAGACATGGACAAACACTTTCTTACCCTTTGCCGTGGTGCGAGCCGATGCCAGTCCCTGCACTGGCCCATAGGACGTACCGTAAATCGAATCACCGTTGACCGTCAGCCAGTCCCCGATGGCCCGGAGACGTTCCTGAAACTCGGGTTGAATTACGCCGTCAGGTTGCGGGCCTACGTTGAGAAGGAAGTTGCCCCCGCGACTGGCCACCTCAACCAGGCCCCGAATAAGGAACTGTGCCGACTTGTACTGTTGATCGTGCATGTTGTAGGCCCAAGTGTTGTTGATGGTCATGCAGGTTTCCCACAACTGGAAGTCTTCAGGCTTGGGAATCGTTGGCTTCAGCTTGTCCTGAACGTTTGGATCAACGCCTGAAATGTGCACGTCCTTCGTGGGGATCACGTTGGGAATAAACTGCTCAGGCGTTTGATAGTCTCCTGGAACCCCGATTCGATCGTTCACAAGCGTGGCGGGTTGCAGCTTATGAATCAAGTTCACAAAACGAGCGCCGCCATATTTTCCCTGGTGGTTGAGGCCATCGAACCAGATCAACGCCGCCGGGCCGTAGTTCGTCAGCAGTTCCGTAAGCTGCAATTGCATGTAGTCGAGGTAGAGCGGCCACTCGGGTCGGGTGGGCTCGCCGTTCCAGTTGTCTTTTGAGAGTTTGGCAATGTCGCGGAAGGCCGGATGATGCATGTCGGGTGGCGAATAGTAAAACCCGAGGGGCATCTCAGCCTGCATGGCTGCTGCGGACAACTGCGCCACGATGTCCTTGCCATACGGGGTGTTTGTGATTTTGTAGTCCGTGTAGGAGGAGTCGAACATGCAGAAACCGTCATGGTGCTTCGTAGTAAAGACCATGTATTCCTGGCCTGCTGTGCGCGCCAGAGCCACGAAAGCGTGCGGATCGAATTTTGCTGGATTGAACCTCTTTGGCAGTTCGCGGTACTCCGCTTCGCTGATGCCGCCTGGGGTTGGCCTCATGATGGGCCAGGAGGCTTCCACACTGGCGAGCGAGTAAGGGCCCCAGTGGATGAACATCCCAAACTTTGCATCGCGATACCAAGCCGTCCGATCATCGGCGCAACTGGATGCCATTCCTAGAGTGGGCATCAACGGAAGAGAAGACGCGGCCAGGGCAAGCTTGATGAAGTCTCGGCGACCCGTCAAATAAGGGCTCATATATTGGGTTTCCTTTGCAAACGTCTCTTCCGCATGCCGGATCTGGAACGTCGTCCTTGAAGTACTGCTTGTAGGCGTTTGCGCTACCCGGTTTCAACCTGATCGTCATCCCTAATCGGAGCATGTTCCGCATCCGTTCCGAAGCCCGTCGGCCCGGAGCGCCAAGTACGCCCTGAGAATCCGGTCCAGACCACCGGCGCTGGCATCGTCCCAGGTTTGGTTTCAGAGAGGCCAGATCCACCAGCCTCATTTAAGTGCTTCAAACATTGTCATCACGCTCAAACCAGCTGAGTATACAATAACCTATGCTGTATTTAAGCACTCATAACTGTGCCTACGCCCTCAACCCTCGCGACCGCTGGTCTAGTAAAGCACCATCTCGCGGAACGGTTGCGCACGGAAATCATGAAGGGATCACTCCGCCCTGGAGAGCGAATCGTCGAGGGCAAATGGGCATCGAAATTTGGCGTAGCCCAGGGCTCCATCCGCGAAGCGATCAGCATTCTGGCGCAAGACGGGTTCGTCACGAAGAAGTCGGGTCGAAGTGCGCGAGTCATCCACTTGAGTGAAGGAGCTGTGGCTCAACTCTACGAATTGCGCGGTGCCATCGAAGGCTTGGCAGCACGACTCGCGGCCGCGGCACGGTCGGATCTCACGGCCCTGCAGGCGACGGTGGACGCTATGCGGCGATCAGCAACGGCGGGAAGGTGTGAGGGCCTGCTCGACAGCGATCTGCGATTTCATCTAGAACTGTGCGCGATCTCACGGAACCCATACGTTCTTGAGCACGCCCGCCGGATTCTACTTCCTTTTTTTGCATTTGTGCGGATGCGAGTGACCGCAAGCGGACAGGACGCGTGGGCGTGGGATCAAGACCTGGAAGCGCATCAACGGATTATCGATCTTCTGCGCGAGGGCGAGGGTGAAGTTGCCGAGCAGTACGTGAAGAAGGCCATGACGCGTTTCGCCAAAACGGCATACCGCAACTGGGAGAAGCGGGTCTCATATGGCGGGTGATCTGGCAGGCAAAGTCATTGTGCTGACCGGCGGTGCGGATGGCATCAGCAGAGAGTGCGCGCTTGCTTATTCGCGTGAGGAAGCCGTCGTCGCCATCCTGGACCGTGATCTGGGGGCCGGGCAGCGGAACAGCGGCAGAACTTAGCAGCGAGAGCATGGCTCTACCTGCTGATGTTTCCGACGGCGAGGCGATCCGCGCGGCCATTGCTAAGGTGATGGAACGTTTTGGACGTATCGATGCGGTCCACAACAATGTCGGTATCGCCAGCCCTTCGAAGCCACTTGACGAAACGACCGAGCAGGAATGGGATGAGGGCTCCAACGCATCAACGTGAAGTCTGTCTATTGGACGACGAGATTTGCATTTGCGGCTCTGGCCGCAAGCCGGGGCACGATTCTTAACACGGCGAGCATGGTTGGGCTTATGGGGCAGCAGGACCACGCGGCCTATGTTGCAAGTAAAGGGGCCATGATTTCTCTCACCAAGGCCATGGCTGCCGACTACGCTCGATACTCCATTCGCGTGAATGCAATTTGTCCGGCAGGAGTGTGGACGCCAATGTTGGAACGATGGTGTGCGGAGCAACAGGATCCCGGCAGTATCCGGCAATACCTCGACGTTATTCACCTCCTCGGTTACTGCCCTCGCGGTGACGTCATCGCGGATGCCGCCGTATTCCTCCTTTCTCCCCAGGCTAGATTCATGACCGGCTGCATCCTGCCGGTCAGCGGCGGGGCCGAGTTGGGATATAGACGCTAACGCAATCGGAGAAACCATGCCGTCCTACGCGATAAGCCAGGTCTCAGCATGCGACGCAAGGTTTCCGCTGCCCCGGGGGGCGGGGACAGATTCTGTCCATACCAATTCTGAATACTGCCTGGCGGTTACGTTGTTGGAGAGCGAAGGGGGCCTTTGCGGAACGGGAATCGCGCTCACGCTTGGCGAAGGCAATCGGCTGGTATGCGAAGCCATCGAGTTGCTGGCGAAGCCTCTCCCAGGCATGGCGATTGAAGAGCTGATGTCCGACTTCGGGCGCATGTCACAGCAGATGGCGGATGACCCATCTCTCCGCTGGCTCGGTCCGCACAAAGGCGTGGTTCATCTGGCGCTGGCATCGATCACAAATGCCTGTTTCGATCTTTGGGCTAAAAGCCGTGGTGTGCCGTTGTGGAGACTGCTGCTGGATCTGGCTCCCGAAGAAATTGTTCGCCTTCTGGATCTGAGCTACCTGGAAGAGGTTATGAGTAAGCAGGACGCTCTGGAGCTGCTGCACAGCAAACTTGCAAGCCGCCCTGACCGTGAGCCTATTCTGCAAAGCGGTTATCCAGGCTACGACACGTCGGTGGGCTGGATGGCCTACGACGATGACCAGGTGCGCGACTTGACAGCCCATGCGATTGGTCAGGGCTTTAAGGCGTTCAAACTCAAAGTTGGGTCGGCGGACCCAGAGCGGGACCTGCGCCGTGCCGCGATGCTACGCAAGAGTATTGGCGACTCCGGCATTCTGATGTTCGACGCCAACCAACACTGGAATCTCCCGGTTGCAATTCGCAGGTGCCGCGAACTCGCCCAGTTTCGACCGCTGTGGATCGAAGAGCCCACGCACCCCGATGACATTCATGCTCATGTTGTGCTCGCGCGCGAGATCGCACCCGTGAAAATCGCGGCTGGTGAACATATTCCGAATCGCGTGCTGTTTAAGAACTTTTTGCAGGCGGGCGCGCTGCACTACGTCCAGGCCGACTGCACGAGGTTGGCTGGCGTGAGTGAGTTTCTCACGGTCAGTTTTCTTGCCAGAAAGTTTGGTCTTCCTGTGCCGCCGCACGTCGGAGATATGGGACAACTGCATCAGCACCTTGTGCTGTTCAACAACATCGCATTGGGACACGAAGCACTGTTTCTCGAGCATATTCCACATCTGCGCGGCCATTTCATTTTCCCCGCACAGGTGAGCGGCGGTTACTACCAGACACCACAAGAGCCGGGCGCTTCCTGCGACCTGAAGTGGACAACCGGCGGGAGCCACTGAGTGGAGCAGTCGTTCAGAGGGATCGTATTCACGATGATTGCCGGGCCGATATCCGGCGACTGCATGCTGCCAGTGAAATTTACGCGGTCGTGGAAGTGGGAGAACATTTGGCCTTAGGTTGCCGAATCCGATCCGAGACCAGAATTGCAAAATAGCGCGAGCTCGAGGCAAGTTTTTGGCACCAGTGACTCCGCTCCTGGCGCAGTCAACTGCTTATATAGATCAGCGTTTGCGCTCACGACCTTGGAGAACAGCTGTTGTCGTCCGCGTGATTCCTCAGCCACGCGAGGACCTTGCTCCGCACCACGTCCTTTGCGTTGTTCGCAATGAGAGGGTCAAGGGGGTCGAGCCCAAGATGCAGCAGCCTGTGCTCCCTGGAATTGGCTTCTCTCTAGTTAGTTAACTAAGCACCGATTTTTTACCTTCGCCGCTTCACCAGACTGAATTTTGCGGTGGGTTTGGGAGATTGGCCCTGATTGTTGATGCTATATAAAATTTTTCACCAAGTTAGCTTACGGGCCCGGGGATAAGCGGTCCAGCCAAAACTGTTTTTCTTTCTCGAACGCTTTTCTGTCTTGGTTTGTAATCCGCCGAACCTTGCCTACGCCCGCCTCAACCGACACCATTCTTCGCAGCGTGCCTTCAGCCGAGGTTAAATAGAGGGTTTGGTCGTTCGTCGTCTCATTCACCACAAAAAGAACAACGTCATTCTTGTTCGCCATCGAGACGTCAAACCCCTGTACTACCTGCCCAGTCCGCACCACGCCTTGCATGACGGGACACTCTTTTTCCGCAGATATGCCCAGCAGAGTGGAGAGATGGGGCGGTAACTGTGCGAGCGCGCCCTCTCGTAGAATTCTGTCCACCGCTCGAACCAACCTCTTTTGAGCATACGAACCAGACGAAGGCCGCGCCTCTCCGACCAACACAAAGATGACGACCGGCAAAATAAAAACCACAACCACCGCAACTTGGCACCAACGATTTCCAGTGGATTTCGACACTCCCCCCCCAATCCAATCGATCCGAAGTCCCTGCAGCACACTTCTGTTCGCAGAACACGGTCAATGGGTGCAATCGGAATGTTTCGCCAACGATCAGCGATTGATCTGGAACCGATTCATGCCCTCCCCGCAAACTCCCTGTTCTCCGTGGACACTTTCACCTTTTCCCCCTCTTTGATGAAGAGGGGAACGCGGATTTCCAGGCCCGTCTCCAGCCGGGCTGTCTTGGTCCCGCCGCCCGACGAGTCGCCCCGAACCGCGGGTTCCGTGTAGGCAACGTCCAGCTCAACGAATATTGGCAGCTCTAAACCAATCGGATTGCCGTTGTACTTGCGCAGCTCAATCAATGCGCCTTCGATCAAGAGGTCCAATGCATCCCCGACCATCTGACTGTTAAGGGTGACGGTCTCGTAGCTTTCTTGGTCCAGAAAATGAGAACCATCCCCATCGCTATACAGATAGGAAGCCTGTACCGATTGCAGGTCCGGCTCTTTGAATTTGTCGCTTGCCTTGAATGTCTTCTCAAAGACCGCGTTTGTAAGGAGGTTGCGCATCTTCAGGCGCACCAGGGTCTGGCCGCCACGAGCGGTAGGCGTCTTCACTTCTGCGTCCAGGCAACTGAAGGGAGTGTTTTCAAGCTCAAACAACGTCTTACGTTTGACATTAATAGCATCAATTAGCGCGGCCATGAAGTCCCCTAAAGGAGGTCGGTACCCAAGCACCTGCCTCCCTGATCCCAATCCTTTTCCAGTATAGGGTGAAGTACTCCTCGGATGAGAAGGCTTTAGCGGGTTGTCCAGTGGTTGTGTAGTGTTATGGCGATTTTTGCAACAGTTGGGGCGGTCGGACGGCCTATAGCATTCTCCCTGCATTCTGCAGAGCATTTTTAGCTCGGCGGCGCGGCTACGGGTAGGGTGCAAGCAGCGGGAAGAAATGGTAGAGCCGCGCCGGTGAGCTAAAAATTCATTGGGCTGAACCGCTGGCAGGAATGCGTGCGCTATGGGTTTTGTATGGCGAGGGGAAGTTCCGAGTTGGGAGAACAGACCGTAGGTAGTGAATGGGAACGTACCAGTGGGCTGAGTTTATCGGTTTGGGCGAGCACGAGTGGGGCATGATGGACGTGCTTGGCTGATCGCAAGGGTGGTGGGAATGTCCGGAAGACAACACCCCTCCTCCGACTCAACAGCTTCGAGTTGAGGGGCGGCAGCGATTTGCAGTCTGGCGGATCGATCATGAGGTATCTGGGCTGGTCGGGGGAGAACGACCCTTGGCCAGTAACTTGACCGTGATCATCCGGCCATGATGACAAACCGGGCATTCCCGCAGAGAGTGACCGGTGAGCTTCTCGTATCGATCACGATAGTCCTGGCAACTTAGAGCAGAGAGCATGCCTCTGAAAATTCCAGGCGTGGACTTCGTGGGTATAGCGTGGAACGATCGCCATATCCGAGATTACACAAGAAATTGGATTTTACGTGGCCCTCTGGAAAAAACTCCTGTTCGCAATCCTCACACTTGCCGGCGGCAAAATACTCTTCATCAACTTTGGCGTTATCGAAGCCGGACATTGGACCGCAATCGAGCCCTAGCGCACGAGCTGCGAGCATCATGTAGGCTCCCTGCAGCGAGGAATTGCGCCTGGCGGTGTTTTGGTTTTGTCGACGTTCCCCGGTGACAGCGCGGGTCGAAGCCTTTCCTTTGCCTTCGTCGACTGGAGGAAAATGAAGCGAGTAGGAGAGCTGTTGGCACTCGTTGGGCCCCACTTCAGTACGTCGTAGAGTTGACGAATTGTGCCTTCCGCCACGGGTGTGTCGAGCCATGCGCTGTACGAGCGTGCCTCGAGAAACAGAACGTCAAGGGCTTTGTTGCCAATGGTGTTCATGTCCATCGTCTCCTGATTTCATGTACAGTTTACAAGCTTGCAATCGTTCCGCCTCGCTCCAGTTCCCCAGGTGAAAACTGCTTTCTTTCTTGCGGTCGGCGGCCATGCACAAATGGAAAACACAATGAGCTCCAAACAGCCCTCGCATTCTCATGATGCCGTGCCAGCAATCCTGTTTGACCTTGATGGCACACTCATCGATAGCGTTTACCAGCATGTTCTGGCTTGGCGCGAAGCATTGGAACGTTCAGGTACGCGGCTGTCCGTTTGGCGCATCCATCGGCGCATCGGAATGAGCGGGGGCCTACTCATCAACGCCCTGCTGCGCGAAACAGGACACGAAATCACGAGTGCGGACGCAGACCGTCTACAAAAGTGGCACGCAGAAGCGTACGCGAAGCTGGTGTCGCAAGTCCGTCCGCTGCCTGGAGCCGTTGAACTACTATCGCTGCTGACCAAGGCCAATGTCCCGTACGCAATCGCCACCAGTGGAGTGATGGAGAGTGCCCGCCCTTCACTGGAGGCACTAAAGATCGGTGGTGGGGTTCCAGTGGTAACGCGCGACCAGGTTAGGCACGCCAAACCGGATCCGGATCTTTTCCTGGCGGCCGCTGCACGGCTCGGCGTCTCGATCTTTGACTGCGTCGTGGTGGGCGACAGTGTCTGGGACCTTCTTGCCGCTCGCCGTGCCCGGGCGTTGGGGGTAGGATTGGCGTCCGGTGGCTACGGCCAGGATGAACTGGAAAGGGCCGGCGCGTACCGCACCTACGAAGATCCGCTCGATCTTCTGAATCATCTTGATGAGGTGGGCGTGCGAATTCGCTCTGTCGAATAGCTCACGAATACGCGCAATTCTGGCCCGTGTCGCTCAAGGGAGTGACGTTCCTGCCGAGATCGACTTTTAGGAGAGCACGGTGAGCTCCAACTGTGCGCGGGACCCAAGGTCGGGGAGCGAGCTCGGGAAATTACTCCCGCGTCAGCTTGCTCTTCGACTAATTGCTGTGGCGAGAATGATGGCTCGCGCTGGTTTGGAGATCTCAGCAACCGTGCATCCTGGGGTCCAACCCCTGCGCGGTGATTCCCTCCGCTTCACCAACGGATGCTGTTCCTCTTGTCTCCGAGTCCGTGTGCCGCAAATGTACCGTGGACACCCACAAAGCCGCGAGTGTCGAGCGCATACAACTTGAAGTAGTACCGGTGCGCCTTGCCCGGCGGAGGACCTGGCCTCCCACAACCGACGTTGCCAAAATCGTTGCGTCCTTACAGTGCTCCGTTTGCCTGTTCCTGTTTCTCCACTCCCTCCGGTAGTTCTCTCGTGTTTGCCGGGAGGTTGTACAGAACCGCAGTGCACCCACGTATCAGCCGGGGCATCCGGATCGTCCACGGTGAGGTGCCGGAAAGGCGCGATCTAGCCCTACCGAATTTGTTTCTGTGGAAGGGAGGGTAGTGCGCGTTACGGCGGAGCCTTATAGTCCCCGGTCCGCTTTCGATCGTCGATAGTCAGGCGGCGGAGCCCGGAAGCCGGATTACGTATCACCCGACGTTTTGGTTTCCTCTAGCCGCAGGCTCACGACCCATTCCAGGGGTCAACGACATCAAGACCACAGTCTGCAAAGTCTGCAACATTGCGCGTCGCGAGCTTGGCCCCTCGCACTTGGGCAATAGCGGCGATCTGCGCATCCGCATGGCTGATAGGTCGGCCAAGCGCCCGGCGGTGAGCACCAATCTTAGAGAAAGCTCTCGCTGCGCCGCTTTCGAAACCGAAGATGCGGCCCGCCAAATCCTCGGCAAACATAGCTTCCGCCGCTGTCAGCAACCCGTCGCGACGCTTGCCTTTGGTCAGCAGCTCAATTCCATAAAAGATTTCTGCCTCGGTGATTGAGGTCGTAAAGAGTTCTGTGGCCGGTTGCTTCGCAATCCACGCCACAACCCCAGGAGTGGGCTTCGGCCTCATAAGCTCTGACAGCACATTAGTGTCGAGGATAATCATCCGCCAAATCCTGGCGGCTGACGCATGGCGTCGCGTCGCGGCACCTCAAACTCGATCCCGCCAAAAGATGCAAATCGCCGTTGAATGGCCTCTGCCAGGTTCCCCCTTACCGGAGAGGAAGCAGTTAGAGCTGAGCGCAAGATCTCCCTGGCCTCCTCCTCCATCGAACGTCCGTGATGGGCAGCACGGACCCTCAACCGGGTCTTGGTTTTCTCATCAAGTTGTCGAATCGTTAGTGTCGCCATGCTGTCAATGCTATCACTGCTAGCTACGAATGCAAAGCGGAACCCACCGGTTGGCGGTTCAAATCCACCCCGCGCTTTCAGCAACGGTCTTTCACTGGAGTGAACGCCAAAATTGAGACAAGTAAGATTGGAGACACATTGCAGGAAAGGAACTGCGGGTGGCAAAGAGACGATATTCGAAGGACTTCCGTCAGACAGCGGTGGAGCGGCTGAGAGGCTGCGAAAACATCGTGGCCCTGGCCAAGGAGCTGGGAGTATCGCGGCGACAGCTCTACCGGTGGCGGGATGAACTGGATCCGGAGGAAACATGTCAACGGAAGCAAATCAGCAATCACGTTCCTCAGACAAATTTGATCGCCGCAAATTTATCGGCCTGGCCACCACCATGGCGGGCGTGATGTTCATCAAGCCCGAACTGGTGCATGGCACGGCCGCCAACTCGGCGGTTCGGGTGGGTTTGCTGGGTTGTGGCGGCCGCGGCACTGTAGACGCATCGAATCTCGTTGATACCGGGAACGCTCGCGTCGTAGCGCTGGCGGACCTGTTTCGCGATCAGCTCGACGCTGCCCACGCACACTTCGACGAAATCCAGAAAGCCAAGCGATACGCAGCGATTGACGCGGCGCAGCTCTTCGTAGGCCCTAGTGCTTATAAGGAAATCGCAGCCAGCAAGGACGTCGACGCGATCGTAATCGCCACTCCGCCCTATTACCATCCCCGGCATCTGGAGGCCGCCGTCGCCGCGGGTAAGCACGTCTATCTGGAAAAGCCCGTCGCGGTTGATGTTCCCGGCGCACTCAAGGTGATCGAAATCGGCAAGCGCGCTGAGGGCAAGCTCAGCCTGGATGTGGGATTCCAGATTCGTGATTGCCCGCCGTTCGTAGAAATGGTCCGGCGCATCCATGATGGCGCCATCGGCAAGATTGTCTGTGGGGAAGCCTATTATCTTACCGGCTACATCGAGCGGCCGCCCTGGCCTAACGCCTCTCAGACCGAACGCCGCCTCCGCAATTGGGTCCATGATCGCAAGCTGTCTGGCGACATCGTCGTCGAGCAAAATATTCACGTGATCGACATCTGCAATTGGATCCTCAAAGCCCATCCTCTGAAGGCGTCGGCCACTGGCGGCCGCCAAGGTCGGCCCCCAGACGACGGGGATGCCTACGGAAATTACAACGTGCTCTTCCATTATCCGGACGACGTTGACGTGACCTTCAGCTCCACGCAATTTGCCAAAGGCTGGTGGGACGTCACCGAGCGCTTCTTTGGTACCAAAGGGACTTCCCAATCTCCATACGTCGGTCCACTCGGTATTTGGGGCGATGAACCCTGGCAAGCTAGCGCGCCAGAGAAAGATCAGTCTGAGCCTCAGGCGTTCTCGGTTACGGGAAAGTTTAGCTCCAACCTCGACTCGGCCGATCCGGCAAAGAAGAAGGCTTTCATTGAAAGCATAACCAGTGGTAATTTCCATAGCCAGGCCGCCAAGGGCAGCGAGTCAGCGATTTCCTGCATGATGGCTCGCACTGCTGCATACAAGGGACACGAGGTTACCTGGGACGAAATCATGAAGTCGAAGGAAGAGTGGGACCCGAAGATCAATTTGGAGAAACTCACCTAGTTCTTTGTCAATCTTGCGCCCGGAAGCGAAGTTTTGTGGGAGGTTTGCAGATGGCCGATCGATCACGCCGCGATTTTGTTAAATCCGCAGTCACAGCCGCCTGCACAGCAGTATGCGGCGAAGGATCCTTCCGCGCGGCGATGGCAGCCTCGCCCAGTCCGTCCGCACCCTACGCCTCACCCCTTCCGATCAAAAAGGGTGTGCTGCTTGATATGCTGCCTGAAAAGCTGAGGTACGCGGATCGCTTCAAAATGGCGCGGGACGTCGGTTTTGAAGTTGTGCAGGTGCCCACGGAACCCGACGAACGCAAGGCCGAGGAAATCAAGAAAGCGGCGGACGGCGCGAACATCCGCATTGACTCCGTCATGAACATGGACCACTGGAAGTATCCGCTGTCGTCCAATGATCCCGCGGTAGTGGAGAAGAGCCTGGCGGGAATGCGCATATCTCTGCGCAATGCCAAGCTCTGGGGCTCGGACGCAGTGTTGCTGGTTCCGGCAGTGGTGAATCCACAGACTTCATACCATGATGCCTGGACACGTTCCCAAAAGGAGATTCGTAAGCTGATTCCCCTCGCGGAGGAATTGAAAGTTGTGATCGCGATTGAGGAAGTGTGGAACAAGTTCCTCCTGAGCCCGCTCGAAATGGTGAAATACATTGACGAATCTAAAAGTCCCTGGATCAAAGCCTGGTTCGATGTTGGAAACGTGGTGCTTTATGGCTATCCGCAGGACTGGATTCACACTCTAGGGAAAAGCATCGTCAAAGTTCACCTCAAGGACTTCAAGCGCAAGGAAGATGGGTACGAATGGGTCAATCTGGGTGACGGGGACGTGGACTGGTCGGCGGTTCGTCAAGCCTTTGCGGATATAGGTTACACCGGTAGTGCCGTTACCGAGCTCGAGGGTGGCGACGAGGTGTATTTGCGGGACGTGAGCCGCCGCGTGGACAGGCTGCTCCTTGGCGCCTCTTAGCGCAGGAGCAGTTCTTTTGGTGAAGCAGAATCACTTCGAGCCGGTGTTGCAGAACAATTGAGTTTCCTAAGCCAGATGTTCCGGAAACTGATGGGCTCGCTAGGATCGCCGTGAGCCTGCAGCATAATCGGCGCAGAGTCGTGCTTCTTGTAGCGCGCGCGTTTTACCTGCATGGTGGATTGGTCGAAGTGGACATCTTTCCACTGAAGAGCAAGTATCTCGCTGACCCGCAACCCGAGGCACTGGGCCACAACCACCATGGTCCCTTAC